>Ga0209737_10000057_pt1 | contig 96302 bp, 78 predicted proteins | sample TergutCu122P3_FD_187284 | JGI IMG/M metagenome (GOLD analysis project Ga0209737, IMG submission 187284) | Cubitermes ugandensis P3 segment gut microbial communities from Kakamega Forest, Kenya - Cu122 P3 (SPAdes) (version 2) | ecosystem: Host-associated > Arthropoda: Insects > Digestive system...
CCCCCCCTTTCCCTCAACAATGTACACCCCGCCCGCGTCAAAAAAAACAACACTGTATTGTCTCCCTCGGGCAGCTGCAGGCGCGCCTCAAAAAGGGGCCCCCCCAGGGTGCCCAGCAGCACCTCGCGGTTTTTGTTAAAAACCTTGCCTTGCACATAGGCCCCCTCCACCAGGCCCAAAAGTTGCCCCGTCTGGTGTAAAGTGAAGGCGACTTCCACCAGCGAGGCCACCAACTCCTGAGAGAGAGGCCTCTGGCTTTGGAGTATAGAAACCAGTGTGCCAAGCATGGGAGGCGGGGGTGCGGGGGCCATACGCCAAAAGCACCGCATTTGGCTACAAAGTCAAGGACTCTGTGGCTACCTCCTCCCCAAAGGCACAGGAAGCCGCACTCTGCAGCAAAAATAACCCCCAAAAGCCTCCTTCAAAACTTCCGTTGCCTCCAAAATAATGTAAAAAGCCCCTATGCCCTCCCCGCCCCCTCCCTCCGGCCCCAAGCCCCACGAGGGAAAAGCCAGCTTCCTTCAACAACTGTGGCCTCACCTCGCCCCACACAAAGGCCTCCTTCTGCTGCAGGCGCTGGCCTCGCTGACGGTGGCTGCCGCCGCCGGCGCCTGGGCCTTTGCCCTGGGGCCCCTGCTAAGCAGTGTGCTTTTGGGGAAAACCACACAGCTGGGGCCCTGGCACATTGGCCCGGAGGACTTTCGCTGGAAAATGCCCCTTTTGGTGGTGCTTATTGCGCTTCCGCGCACCGTGGCCCAATTTTTAAATGCCGGCTGGGTGCAAACGCTGGTGCAGCGCGTGGTTTATGGCCTGCGCACCCAGGGTTATGCGCGCATTTTGCGCATTCCCCCCGCCTGGGTGGAGCGCCGCCACTCCGGTGAGGTGGTTTCGCATTTTTTGACGGACTTGGGGCAGGTGGAAACCACGCTGGCCGCGCTTTTGCCCTCCCTCTCCAGGGACTTGGCCCAGGTGCTGGTGCTGCTGGGCCTGTGCGCCTATTTGGACTTGGGCCTGTTTTTCCTCGCTTTTGCCGTTTTGCCTCTGGTTTGGTGGCCGCTGGGGCGCTTTAAGCGCGGCATACGCAAAACCGCCCGAAACAGCCTGGAAAGCCTAAGCAACCTCAACACCTTGCTTGCCGAAACCTTAAGCAACCTCAGCATTGTAAAAGCCTACCTCATGCAGCCCCAGCTGAAAGGCCGCTTTGACGCGGAAAATGCGCGGTTTATGTCCGCCATGCGCCACTCGCTGTTTTTGCGCGGCGCCATTAGCCCCTTCACCGAGTATTTGGGCATTTTGGGTGCCGCCCTCTGCATTTGGGTGGGGGTGCCGGCGGTGGCGAAGGAGCCTTCCCTCGCCCAGCACCTCCTCTCCTTTTTGGCCGCCTTCCTCCTCCTCTACCAGCCCATGCGCGCCCTCAGCATAGCCTTCGGCCAACTCTCCATAGGCAAAGTCGCCTGGGGCCGCTTTATGCAGTTAATGCAGGCCCCGCAAATTTCCACCGAAGGCTGCGTGGCCCTGCCACTGCAGGAGGCCCTTTGCTTTGAAAACGTTTCCCTGCGTTTTGCGGACGGCCGCATGGGCCTTCGCGGTTTTTCCTTCCGTTTGCAAAGGGGCCGGAAAACCGCCCTCGTCGGCCCCACCGGCGCGGGCAAGTCCTCCGTGCTTTCGCTGATACTCGGGTTTGCCGAAGCCACCGAAGGCCGCATTGCGTGGGACACCCAGCCGCTGGGCGAGTTGGCCTTGCCCAGCCTGCGCAGGCAGCTGGCCTGGGTACCGCAGGAGCCTTTGTTGCTTTCCGGCACCGTGCGGGAGAATTTGTGTTTGGGGGTGGAGGGGAATACCTCCGACGAAACCCTGTGGCAAACCCTGCACCTTTCGGGTGCCGAGGCTTTTATAAGGGAGCGCGAGGGTGGGTTGGACGCCCAGGTAGGGGAGGGGGGGGCGTTGTTTTCCGGCGGCCAGCGCCAGCGTTTGTGTATAGCGAGGGCCATGTTGCGCAGCCCCTCGGTGGTATTGCTGGACGAGGTAACCAGCAGCCTGGACGCCGACAGCGAAGCGACAGTATTGCAAGGCCTGAAGCCGCTGATGCAAGGGCGCACCGTATTAATGGTGGCGCACCGCCTGGCAACCATAAAAGATGCGGATTGGATAGTGGTTATGGAGGAGGGCCGGGGGGTGGAGGAGGGCCGGCACGAGGAATTGTTGGCGAAGGGGGGGCTGTATGCGCGGCTGTGGAAAGCCCAGGCGGTGGCGGGGGTATAACCCCGCCCCGCATGAAGGGTTGGCTTTTAGGCGCTGCCCTCCACATGCTTTAAAGGATGACGTTTCCACAAAATTCCACCCCTGTTGAAGTGTTTTGCGCCTACCACCGCGCCATGCAGGCTTCAGACGCTTGTGGGCGTTGTGGCCGGTTTACCTGCCAGCGCTGCAAGCAGGAAAACGCCTACCTGTGCCCCTTGTGCTTCCGACACCGCAAGTCGGCCGGTGGGTTGGGGTTGGGCGAGTTGCTGAGTGAGGCCTGGGACGCGTTTTGTGTGCATGGGTGGAGGCTGTCCCTGGCCGGTGCGCTGGTGCTTCTGCTGCCCGCCCTGCTGCTGGTGTTTGTGTTGTTTCCCACCTTCAGCACTTGCGCCGTGGACAGGAGTGCGCCGCCTTTGCCTTCTTTGCCTTTTGTTTTTCTGCTTTCCGGCATTTATGTGGGGGTGTTTGCTTTCCTCTGGTGTGGCCTGGTGCGCATGAGTCATGAAGCCCTCGAAGGCCATGCGCCGCCCTGGGTTGCTTTGTTTCAGCCCAAGGCGGGCCTCAAAGCCGCAATGTTGTTTGTGTTTATGGTGTCCCCCGCATGGTTGCTTGTGGCAAGCCTGGGTTTTTTAAGCACCTTTGAGGCGCCGGAGACATGGAATTGGCCTTTGTTTCTGTTGGGTTTTGTTGCTTTGCTTGGGGTGTATGTATGGCTTTTGCCCTGTGTATTTCTGGTAAATGCCTGGGTAGAGGAGCCGGAGATGGGGGTAGGGGAGGCCTTTGGTTTATGTATGAGGAGTGGGAGGGGGCGGCGCTGGAAAATTTTAAAGGTGTTTTTGCTGATGGGGGTGGTGCAGCAGGTGGCCTCCTTCTGCTGCCTCTTCTCCTTCCCCGCCTTTGTTTTTAATGTGCTTTTTCAGACGGCCCTCTGGAAAGCCCTGACGAAACCCTGAAGGCGCGTATTTTCATTTTTGAAAAAAAGTTTTTTATGGTATACGCTGTTGCGGACAAAACCCCTCGTACTGTCCGAGGGTGACACAGCATAAAGGACAAGCGGGGCCCTCGGCGCCAAAACCTTGAGCAGGGCCTGGAGTGGGAGATGGAAGAGCAGACAAACAGTGGGGAATTAACCACAGACGCGCAGTCCCTGGACGCGCAGCCCCCAAGGCACGACAGTCGACCTTATTTTATAAGTGTCGCCGCGGGTGCTCCCGTCATGGTTTTTCCCAAACGGCGCAACAAAAAAGCAACGGCGAGGATGTGGCCGGAAACAGTTGAGGACATTGCCGAAGAGGGAGTTTGCTTCGCTATGGAAGACAAGTTAGAGTCAAAGAATATGGAGGCGCAACGCCCGAGACACCAGGAAAAACAAACCGACGAAGCGGTGCCGGCGGTAAGTCAAGTCATTCCGCTGAACAGCGCTTATGAGCGTGCGGGTTTGACGCCGCCTGTGCCCCTGGAGGAATTGACATCCGTGGTTTCGAATGCAAACCGCAAGGCACCTGCTGAGGATGAGCTGGTGGACCCCATCATCGGCAACCGGGTGGCAGGTTATGTTGTCGAAGAAACCGTTTCCGCAGGCGGTATGGGTGTTGTCTACCGTGCGCGCCAACCCGACATTGGCCGCTGTGTCGCCATTAAAGTGTTGAGGCCGGAAGTGGCCGCTTCAGAGGAGCAGTCCAACCGCTTCTTCAAAGAGGCGCAGGCCCTAAGCGCCATCCGCCACCGGGGAGTCACCGACATTATTCAATGGGGGCGCCTTTCGGACAGACGCCAATACATTGTTATGGAATATTTGGAGGGTGAAAACCTGGAGGATGTGATGGGGAGGGAGGGGGCGATGCCCGTCTACCGCGTCCTCCAAATTATAGGCGAGGTTTTGGACGCCTTGTCCGCGGCCCACAAAGCCGGTGTGGTGCACCGCGACTTAAAACCCTCCAACATTTTTATTGCCAGGCAAAGCGACGGCACCCAATGCGTCAAACTGCTGGACTTTGGCCTGGCCAGGCAAGTGCCTGTGGATGCGCTGGAAGGGGGTGTGGACGGCAAACTGGACAAGGCTTCCATGGTGGCCGGCACACCCGAATACATTGCGCCGGAGCAGGCCCGGGGTTTGGCCGCCACGCCGCGCACCGACATTTATTCCCTCGGGGTTTTGACTTTTGAAATGTTGGCCGGGAAGTTGCCTTTTCACTCGCAAAGCACCGTTGAAATGATGCGCGAGCATGCTTTTAAAGAGGCGCCCGACATCAGAGACTACACAGAAAACATTCCAAACACCCTGGCGGAGTTGCTTGCTTCCATGCTGAAAAAGCTGCCTGAAGAAAGGCCGCGCAGCACGGACGAGGTGAAGCAGCGCCTTCACCGCATTTCACAGCAACTCAAAGACGAGGACACGCAAATTGCCACCGTGCGTTTGCCGCCGCCTCCGCAGAAAGAGCCGGTGGCCGTTGAGCCGGTCCAGGAGAAAAAACTCCGAAAACTCTGGTGGCCCATTGCGGCCTTGCCGCTGTTTGCCGGCGTGGGCATGTATGTGGGGCTTTCTCTGGTGCGGGACACTCCCCCAAAAGGCAACACAGCTGTTGAAACGGTTGCTGTCGTCGCAACACCCGGGACGACAACACCCGTTGTTGCAACGCCTGAGGTTGCAACACCCAAGGTGGAAACGCCCGACTCCACCGACAACACACCTGCTGCCGACGCCCCCGCCACGGACACACCCCCTCAAAACACTCCAGGGGCCGTGGAGCCGCAGTCCTCGGCGTCCAAAACCCCTCTGGTGAAAAAACCAACGACGCCTGTGGTGAAACCCACCCCCACCCCACCACCGCCTGCGGTGGCTGTGCACGTCCAAACCCAGGAGGTGGACTGCACGGTGCCTGCAAGTGTCTGGGCGGGTGCCATGTCGACGAAGTTAAGCGCATACACGCAGCGGATTACCACGCGCTGGAGGGATGAGCCCGAAGTCAGAAAAAAAATCAACAGCGAATTTAAAACCTACCAGGACAAAATTAAAAACAGCGATGATGCCAAGGGGACTTGTGAAAAAATCAGCAAGGACTTGGACAGCTGGCTCAGGCATTATGAAACCAGGCCGTTGAACAAAGATTAAAATGCGAAGTCGCCTTGCTTGCACCCGGGCCCGGCAGAAGCTAAAGTGGGTTTCAGACATTCAAGTGGGGGGTTGAAGAGGGAAGCGCAAGTGCATGAAGGCAAGTGGAGAAGCGTGTGAAAACAATGTTCAATAAGATGAGTTTTGGGTTTTTATTGGGTGTTTTGTGGATGGCAAGCTTTGCTTCCTGGGCGCAGCCGCGCATTTCCGTGCACCCCCTCATGGCGGAGCAGGGCCGTCGTGGCGAGCGCTGGAATGACTTGTTTATGCGCGAAGTGGCCAAACAAAAAGTCGCCATGACACCTGAAGCGGAGGTGGAGGCTTTTCTGGAGCAGCATGGAGGCAGCTGCAAAAGCCAGACCAAATGCTTTCGCGACTTGGGTTATACCACGCAGGCACACTACATTCTGGTGGGCAGTATGATGCGGGTAGAAAACATTTACACCGTCAACATGCGTGTCCTTCTGGTGAATGGTGTGGAGGTGAAGAAAGTGTCTCTGAATGTGGAGCGCGTCAGCAAAACCAGCGAAGAGGCCAATGCCATGGCGGTGTATGCCGAACTCTTTGCGGAGTTAAAGCTGGAAAGCCTGCCCCCCCACCCTCCCGGTGTCAGCCTGGTGCCGCCGGAAATTATTATTAATACGGAAACGCAAATTGTGGAAAAACCCGTGGAAATGATTGTGGTGCCCGGTGGGGCCGTCAAGCCGAAGGCGCAGTGGGTGGAGGAGTTGAGTCAGCAAATGTCGCCCATGCGCAAAACCTCCTATGTCTTTTTGGGTGTTGCAGGCGTCACCGCGCTGACAGGCACCGTGTTTGCACTGATGGCGGACAACAACCACCGCGCGTATAAAAACAAGTATGCCGCAACAGACGACCTGCGCGTTGTTGCACCAGAAAACATCGCCGCCGCGCGAAGACTCACCGACAAAGTCAGCGCGCAAAAAACCGTCGCCATTGTTTCTTTGTCTGTGGCCGGTGCCGCGGCTGCCACGGGCCTCACCTTGTTTTTTATTTCGCCTGAGCGCTCCATTAAAAGCCAGAAGGTGAAGGTGGGCCTTGCGCCCACGCAAGGGGGTGCTGTGCTGAGTTTGCAGGGAGTGTTTCCATGAAACATGGCCCCAAGGGCCAGGCTGTGCCAGCCATAGGTGGGGCGCCACCCCTGGCTTCTCCTTTGGTGGAGAAAGAGGTTTTTGGCCAGGAAAGCCGCCTTTTTGCCAAAAACCCTCTGCTGGACTTTCCTGAAAAAATGTGTTGTCCTGAAAGGCTGGGCAATTGTTTCTGCGGGGGTGTCCATGGAGAAGCGGCCCCCAGGGGAGGTGCCCACGAAGAAAAGCCCTTCGCCTGCTGTGGTGGGCATTTGGGAATAGAAGCCCTTCGGCGTGAAAACGAGAAATTTCTCGAAGCGGAAGTCAGCAAGTGGAATGCGCTGACACCCCATGAAAAACCTTTTGAGTGGAAAGGCAAGTCCGCCGCTGAAATTCTCGCCTGGAGGAGTGCGAAAGCAAAGCGCGTGCTTGTGCCGCGCGAAAACCCGGCGCCGCGTGCGGACGGTTTCAACAGTGTGCAGGCGCAGCCGGCACGGGCAGAGCCTGCCGACAAGCGCTACAACACCTTGTATGAAGAGAAATTCGCGAGGTGGAAGCGGGCCATTTTGGAGCAAAAAATTGTGGACTTGGACGATGCGGCCTTCGACGAGAAATTTGCCGAGTGGGACGCCCATGCCCAGAGGCTGGAGGCACTCAAGCAGGAAATTGCCGAGCTTGAAAGAAAAGCCATTGAGTTAAAAGTGACAGAGCTCAAAGAGCAGGCAGCCAGGCAGCAGGCCAAGCAGTCCAAAGCCGCAAAGCCCACAGTCACCAAGGAAGACGAATAAACCTCCCCCCTAATTTCCCTCCAGAAACCCCCTCAACGTTTCTGGCAACGCGGACTCAAAACGCATGGGCTTCTGGCTGCGCGGGTGGGGGAAGCACAGGAGGCTTGCATGCAAAGCGTGGTGGCTAAGGAGGAGGCGTTGCATGGCCACAGGCTCCAGGCAGTGCCTGGAAAAACGGTCAAAAAACCCCTCGTCCGGGCCATATATTTTGTCACCCACCAGAGGGAAACCCACGTGCTTCAAATGCACACGTATTTGGTGTTGCCTGCCTGTCAGCGGCTTGCATTGCAGCAGGCAGAAAGGAGCGCCCTGCCGCTCAAAACGGCGAAGGACTTTCACCTGCGTGGCAGCGGGGTTACCCTCGGGGGCAATACGCACAGCAATGCGGATGGAGGCGCTGCCCTCGGCAATGGGGGCCTCTATGTGGAGGCTTTCCCAGGGAGGGTGTCCCTCAGCAATGGCCAAATATTCCTTATGCACCCGGGAGGAGGCGAAGGCGCGCATCATCTCCCGGCTGGCCAGAAGGGTTTTGGTGCACACCAGAAGGCCGCTGGTTTCGCGGTCCAAACGGTGTGCGGGAGAGGGGCGCAGGGGACTTAAGGCATAACGTTTTGCCAGTTGAGAAACCAGAGTGTTGTGGAAATAGCGGGCGGAAGGGTGCACCGGAAGGCCCGCGGGTTTATTCAGCACCAGCAAGTCCTCGTCCTCAAAAACACAGCCAAGCGCTTCAGGGCCGGGCACCGAAGGCTCTTCCAAAAGCCTGCGCCAAAACCGAAAGCGCATACCCGGTTTCACCCGGGTGGAAGCTTTGAGGTGCCCGGGCAATTGCTTGCGAATGAGGGCCTGAATGCGTGTGCGGGAAAGGCGCTTAAATTTTTGGCGCAAATAGCAGTCCAGGCGCCAGCCCGCGTAGTTGGTTTCTGCGACAAATTCAACGAAGTGGGTGGTGGGGGTTTCCTCCGGCGCTTCCTCTTTTGCTTCCGCCTTTCCCTTCTCCTTCCCCTCATCCCCCATGACAACCCCCCCGTATTTGGTATAAACCCGAAGCATGCCCCCCCTTGCACGAGTCCTCATGGCCATGTTGGCGCTTGCGTGGGCCTCGTGCATAAAAAAACCCATCATCGACACGGTGCCCAGGCGTGACACAACCAAAGCTGAAGCCATACATTTTGTTTTGGTGGCAACCAACGACTGGCATGGCCAATTGTTTGCAACAAAAGAGTCCGGTGTGCAAGAAGCCTTGCCTCGGGGTGGCGCGCTGACGTTTTTTTCCATGCTGTCGGTGTTGCGAGAGGCCTTTCCAGAGCGCGTCCTGTGGGTGGACGCGGGAGACATTTTCCACGGCGAGTGGGCCGTACACGAGACGAGGGGGCAGTTGGCGGCAGAAGCTTTTTCGCTGATGGGTTTGGATTTTGCGGCCATAGGCAGCAGCGACTTTGACTTGGGCCCTTCCGGCCCGCAGGAGGAGGCGCAGGGGGCCTTAAAAGCCTGCATGTTGCGCGCGAAATTTCCATGGAGCTCCGCCAACATTTACTCCACAGCCGACGGCACGCGCCCCGCGTGGATGGGAGGCGGGAAGCTGCACATGGTAGAGCGCCAGGGGATACACATTGGTTTTGTAGGGCTGACGACACCGACGACGGTGCAGCTGAGCCCGGCTTCTCACTTAAGAGGCCTCTATTTTGGCGACATGGTTTTGGCAGCGAAGGAGGGGGCGGTGGCCCTCCGGGAGAAGGGGGCGGAGCTGGTGGTGCTGGTTGCACACGTACAAGGCGGGTGTGTGGACTCCACAGACAAGAATTGTGAGCTGCAGGAGGGGGAGTTAAAGGCGCTGTTGGAGGACTTACCCGAAGGTTTGGTAGACGTGGTGGTGGTGGGCCACAGCCACAAACCCCTGGGGCATTTTTCCAAGGGCATGCCGGTGGTACAAACCCAGGGCCGCGGCAAAAGTTTTTCATTCATACACCTCTATTGGGAGCCCACGGAGCACAGGCTTTTGCGCGACAAAACGCAGTTGCAGCTGGAAATACCCATTTGTGAGAAAACATGGCCAGGCCGCCAAAGCTGCGAAGGCCCACCTGGGCCGGGAGAGGAAGCGGAGCCTGCCTTGTTTTTGGGAAAGCCTTTGCAAAGGGATGACAGGCTTGCCGTTTTGCTGGAGCCTGCGTCGAAAAAACACATGGAGAAGCAGCAGGAGTGGTTGGGGGTGGAGGTAGGGGAGCCGCTTGCTTTGGGAGAAGGAGAAGAGTCCGCATTGGGAGGTATGTGGGCAGAGAGTTTGTGGTTGGCGACAAAAGCGGATGTTGCGTTGATGAACCGTGAGGCATTGAGGGAGGGCCTTGCGGCAGGAGCGCTGTCGGCGGGCCGGCTGCACCAGAGCATGCCCTATGACAGCCGCGTGGCCCTGGTACGTTTTACAGGGGAGGAGCTGCGGCGTCTGATGCAGTTGGCATTTGGGCAGACGCGTTTTCGTTTTGACGTAGCGGGTGTGGAGTTGCGCCTGCGCTGTTTTCCTTCGGGGCGCAGGCGGGTACAGACAGAGTTGGTGTCGGCCGACGGCCGCAGGCGCGCCGTACAGGACAAAGCTTTTTATTGGGTAGCGATGCCTGATTTTCTGGCACAGGGAGGAAATGGTTTGGAGGGGCTGTGGGTGGAGGCGCCGCCGCGGCAGGTGAAGCTGCAAAAAGGTTTGCGTGAGGAGGTGGTGCATTTTTGGCTGCAAAGGCGAGAGGCTTTGGTTTCGCCACTTAGGCCGAGAATTTTGTGGGAGGATGCGCTAGACTCATGCACGTTTTCCAAGGAGCCGCCATGAAACCCACGCCGCCTTCCTCACCCCCCATGCCTGCTTCACCCGAGACGGCGCCCAAGCGTGCGCGCCGCAGCTCAGAGTTGTTTGACGCAGAGGGAAACCCCGTACACATTAATTTAACATGCCTGTGCTGCAAGGAGGTGAAGCCGCTGGCGGCTTTTGGGTTAAGGAAAATGCCCAACGGCATTATTCGCAACCAGCCCTGGTGCCGCACTTGCCGCTCCAGCAAAAACCCCGGTGCCAAAGCCCCCCCTCCCGCCGCGCCAACCCAGGACGACAAACAACCCCTCTAAAAACCAGCATAGGCCCCCTTTATGGGGGGGGCTGAAAAATGAAGGGTTTAAAAGGTTGTGGAGGTGGCGGGAATCGAACCCGCGACCTTCGCATTGCGAACGCGACGCTCTCCCAACTGAGCTACACCCCCAACCAGAGGTGCGCATAGTTGAGGGCTCAAATATTGTCAAGGAAGACGAACATTCGCCAAGTGCTTGCAGGCGTGCTAAGAAGAGCTGCCAGAGTGCTGAGGATTTTACAAACATTAGAACAAAACCATTGGGCCTTCTTCCAGAACACTTTTTCAAATGCCTTCTTTTTCTTCTCCTAAGACAGTGACAGCGGCAGAGCTTGCGAAGTTAGAGCAGGCTTTTGCAGCAAACCCCGGCTCCGAAGCATGGCAACCGCTGGCAGAGGCCTACCTCGCCATGGGCCGTTACATGGAAGCCATGGTGGTGTGCCGAAAAGGTGCACGCGCGAATGCGAGCAGCCCCAAACCTCATATGCTGCTTGCCGAGGTTTATGCGGCCCAGGGGAGGGACGCCAAAGCGAAAGAGGAAGCCCTGGTGGCTTTGCAAATGGCGCCTGGCAATGTGGTGGCGTTGAGGTTGTGTGGCCATTTGCAAATGAAGTTGGGGGAAGTGGAGGAAGGCACAGCCAGGTTGCTGAGTGCTGCGCGAGCGGATTTGACGGACATGCAGACGCAGGCTGTTTTGGCGGAATGGGGCATTCCCATGCCGGTACCTCAGCCGGTGACAGTGACATCTGTGGTGGCTTCCTCGCCCCCTAGGGCTGCTGCACCAGGTTTGCCGCCGAAGGAAGGGGTGGTTGCGCCGTCCGCTTCGGCGCCGTCCGTTTCGACACCGTCGGTTTCGGCACCGTCCGTTTCGACAGCCCCAGCTGCTGCGGCGCGTGCATCTTCTGTGTCTCGCGAGCGTTTGCCGGAGTGGATACCTCCTGCCGACTTAGAGCCTCGGAAACGCAGCGGCTCCAACACAGCCATGTGGAGTTTGGTCATTCTCTTTATAGGTTTTGCGGGGGTGGGGGCCTATTATTTTTGGGGGCAGCATGTTGCCGAGCAGCAGCGGCAAGTGAACAACCATTTGCGAAGTGCCTCGGAGCAATTTAAGCGTGACACCTATGCGGCTTATGAAAAAGCTGTGGAGGATGCGCGCAGGGCGTTGGATTTGGACAGCAGCTCCACCGCTGCGCATGCCTATTTGGCCTATGCCCAGGCCGTACGTTTGACAGAGCATGCGGGCAGGGAAGACGACTTGACGGAGGCGAAGCGCCACCTGGCGATTGCGAAACAAAGTGCGGAGGTACTCTCTTATACCCACATGGCAGAAGCCTTGTTGGAGGCCTACCACGGCAGAGCTTTTCAAGCGGAGAAGGCGCTGGTGGAGTTGGTGAGGAAGCACGAAAGCGAGGGCAAGAGGCCCGCTTTGTTGTTGATGACGTTGGGGACTTTGCAGATGGGGCTGGGGGATTTGGATGCGGCCAGCGAGAGCCTGGAAAAATCTCAGCGCTTTGCTCCGGATGAGCCCCGTGTTTATGCCCTGTCCGGCAAGCTTGCCCGGCAGAAAGGCAACATTCCGGAGGCCAAACGTTTTTATGAGCTTGCTCTCAAATATGAGCGCAACCACCCGGACTCGCTGATTGGCCGCAGTTGGGCGCTGTTGGAGCAGGAGGAGCCCGGCCGCTCTTATATAACGGCGGCGCAGGACTTAAACCAGCTGCTGAGCGGCAAGTTGGAGCCTTCGGTACGTCAGGAAGCCATGGCGCATATGCTGCAGGCCTTGCTGGTTGCACGTGTCTCTGCGGATTTGCCTTGGTTTAAGCCGGAAAGTTTTCAAAGAGAGTTGGAGGAGAAGACAGGCATTGGCTTAGACAAAGCCAAAAATGCGAGCCTCATTGCAGCGAGTGAGAATGCAGCGCGTGTGGACAGTCAGAATTCAGAGTTGCGGCTGATTCGAGCGCAGAGGTTGGCTGCCGAAAACAATGTGGACGGTGCCATTGCGGAAATGAGGAAGGCGATTGCGGAGGCGCCTTTGCGTGCCTATTTCCAAATAGAGTTGGCACGCCTGTGGATGCGCAAAAACCCTGCCGCCAGGGAAGCGGAGGAGTTGCTTCGCAAAGCTCAGGCGATGGCGCCGCGCAACCCCGTCATTCCAGTCCTCCTTGCGCAGGTGCTTTTAAGGCAACAGAAGGCGGAGGATGCGGTTTTGGTGTTGCAAGCGGCGACAGCGGGCGCCGCCGTCAGAAACCCTGAGGCGAAAATGCTGTTGGCTTCCATTTTCCGCGACCAGAAGAAAGAGCACCCCAAAGCCATTGCCCTCTATACAGAGGCGGCCTTAGAGTTTGGAAAAGACAAAACCAACGTGGCGCGTGCCTATTTTGAGTTGGGTTTGGCCTATGAGAAGGCAGGAAACGCGCAGCAAAGCAAAGAGTCATATGAGCAGGCGCTGTCCGTGGACTATTCCTTCGAGAAGGCCTATTGCCGCCTGGCCGAGCTTTTGGAGGCTTCAGCGGATGCACAGGACAGAGAGCGCTTGCCAAAGCTGGCCGAAGGCTATTTGTCCGCCTGGGCCCAAGGGGAATGTGCGGCAAAAATGCAGCAGCGTGTTTCAAAACCCTGAATGAGGACAAGAAGCGTTTTCAGGGGCGTTTGTTTAACAACTCTTCCACCAATTGGTTGGAAACGGACAAATAGGCGAGGCGTTGGAGTTGGATTTCTTCAGGCAGGCCGGCGAAAATAAAAAAGGCTTCCTCCAGAAAGTCCAAGTCTCCCCCTGAAGCCATTTTGCAAAGAGAGGTGGCCGTTTCGTTGTTTTCAACGGCTTCTTTCCAGGAAGCGTTGCCGGGAGCAAGCTGAGCTTGCAGCAAAGCCGTAAAAAGTTGCGCCGCGCTTAAACGTATGCGCAATTCGTCCAGGCTGTTAAACAGTGCCTGCTCCTCCTTGCATAACTTCAGTGCATGGACAAGCCGCGGGTCCACAGCGCCCGTCAAATCATCCACGTTGATGGTTTCCTGAAAAGCATGTCGCAAGGAATGAAGCACCGTTTCGCTCAAAGAAAACTCAACACCCAAATGACTCAAATAGACAATGGCGCAGGCCACATCCGCGCTGTTTTGAGAGAGGGCTGTTTTGGCGCGTTGCAAGCCCATTTCTGTCGCAGTGGGTTTTTGGTGAGACAGCTTGGTTTTTGCCAGGTCGCGCAAAAGTCCTTCAGGGCTTAGGGGGGTGGGGTTTTGAGAAGGCAAAGGAGGATTCAACTCATAGACGTCCAGAACCCAGAGGGGAATTTGCTCCAGGTGGCGAAGCCCATTTTGAAAAAGCTGCTCGGGGGAGTCGAAAGGACGAAAGTGTTGAGCAGAGGCCGAAGGGGTGTTTTCGGGTTTGGCTTTTGATTTTTCGTTGTCTTCGTTTTCTTCGTTTTCTTCAAGTTCATCCAGGCCGGTGACGCGATCCGTATCCACCGCCACCAGCTCCAAAGAGCCCAGGCCCTTCGCCCCCGTGAAATTGCAACGCACCAGTTTAAGCTTTTCAAAAGTAGCGCCGCCCAGCTCTGCATAACGAAAGTCGCAGTCCTGAAGGCGTCCGCCATGGAAATAAGCGTTGGACAAATCCGCGTTGCGAAAAGACACGTTTGACAAGTCACAGGCTTCCCATTCGGAGCCGGCCAGACAAAGTTTTGCGAGGTTGGTGTTGGCGGAGAAAAGCTGGACAAAGGTGGCTCCTGTATGGTCATCATCCACTTTGCCTTCTTGACGCATTTGGTTCCACGTCTTGGAACCATTCTTCAGTAAGACTTCAATCCTTTGAGACATGGTCTGCCGTTATATCTTTGCTTTGCAAATTCTTTCCAACTCGAAAATAACGGACTAAGCATTTTTTTTGGGTGTTGGCTTGGCTTGAAATCCGCCAGGCGATGTGGAAAACAAAGGCCGGCATTCATGTTTGAAATTTACGTTTCCGAAGATTATGTGGGTGTACGGCTTGATAAATTCCTTTGGAAACAATTCCCGAAAGTTCCAAAGTCGCACTTGTTTAAGCTTGTGCGAACGAAAAACCTTCGCTTAAACGACAAACGTGCGCGCCCCGCGCAGATTCTGGCGGCAGGAGACATCATCCGCATACGCAAGCCCAGAGAGGCTTTGAGCGCTCCCGTTTCCACGCGCGAAACGTCTTCAACAACACCGTTTTCAAAAACAGGGCCTTCCAAAGCCCCCCCCCTGTGCATACTGCATGAGGACGATTGGATTTTGGTGATAGACAAACCTGCCGGCATGGCTGTGCACCCCGGCAGCGGCATTCCGCACGGGACGGTGGTGGATTTTGTGCGTGCTTATTTGGGGGAGAAGGCCACACGCAATGGTTTTTCGGCAAGCCCTGCACACAGGTTGGACAAAGACACTTCCGGTGTTTTGGTGGTGGCAAAGCGCCGTCCGGCCATGGTGCATTTTACAAAGTTGCTTACGGAGGGGAAGGTGAGGAAGCGTTATTTCGCCCTGGTGAAGGGGCGCATGCCGAGCCCGCGGGGAAAAATAGAGGTGGCGTTGGTGGAGCGGCAGCAAACCCAGGCCTCCAAGCAAAAGCATGGCAGGCGCATGCAGGAGGCGAGGACTTTGTGGCGGCAATTGGAATGCCAGAATGAATGTGCCTTGTTGTCGGTGACTCTGGAGACAGGACGCACCCACCAGATACGCCGGCATTTTTCCTCCTGGAGTCGCCCGGTGCTGGGCGACACCCGCTATGGCGACTTTGCGTTTAACCGCCTGATGAAGAAACGCTGGGGGCTTAACCGCATGTTTCTGCATGCCTGTGCTTTGGAATTTGCGCACCCGAAGGATGGAGAGAAAATGCACATATGCTCGAAATTGCCTTCGGAGCTTGACATGGTTTTGGCAAATATGGGTTTTTCGAGCAAGCACCAGCTGGAGCTTGAGTCCCTGGACTTTGGAAAAAAAGCTTCAAAGGAAAAGAAGGAAGAGCGTTGATGAAAAAAACAAAGCCGATGAAAGAACAGAAACCGACATCGACTTTTATGAGACGAGTCCTCCAGGTGCCGCGTCGCCCCTGGCTGTTGCGTATAGGCAATGCCTTTGTGTTTTTGTCGTTGGTGGCAACGACGGCGGCCCTGGTGGCAGCTGTCGCCATTTATGTTGCATTTTCGCCCGGGCTTATACAAGCACCTCAGGCAGCCGATTACCACCCCCCCATTTTGACGGAGGTATTCAGCTCCGAAGGGGTGCTGGCAGGAGAGTTTTACAGTGAGCGCCGCAAAGTGGTGCCTTATGAGCGCATACCCAAGCGACTCGTGCAGGCTTTTGTCGCCTCGGAGGACAGTCAATTTTTTGACCACTTTGGTGTGGATTTGATGGGCATGGCGCGTGCGGCCTATAAGACAGCACTCAAGAAAATTTCAGGCACAGGCTCCATTCAAGGCGGCTCCACGCTGACGCAGCAGACAGCCAAAGCGCTGATGATTCATTCCGAAGGCTACAAAGCGGCGACCAGCAAAACCTTAAAACGCAAACTGCGCGAAGCCATTCTGGCTTTCCGCCTGGAAGCGAAGTTAAGCAAAGAAGAAATTCTCTACCTCTACCTGAACAACGTCTATTTGGGCCACCACAGCTACGGCATTCAGTCCGCCGCAGAAAATTATTTTCGCAAGAGTTTGGCAGAGCTTTCGCTGGCGGACATAACCCTCCTTGCCGGGTTACCGCAGGCGCCTTCCAAATACTCCCCCTTCAGAAACCCGGAGGCTGCCAGACACCGCCGGAGTTATGTGTTAAGGCGTATGTTTGAAGAGGGGATGATTTCCGAGAGGGAGAGGCAGGAGGCGGAAAGCACGCCCGTGAAAGTCCACAGCGTGGAAAACGTATTCCACGAGTTTGCCCCCTACTACACCGAAGAAGTGCGCCGCTATGTGGTAGAGCGCTGGGGCAACCCGGCCTTGCTGACAGCAGGCCTCAAAGTGTTTACCGCCATGGATGCGGAGAAGCAGCGAATTGCGCAGGAGGCCGTGCTGAAAGACTTGCTGGCCGTGGACAAACGCCAGGGCTACCGCGGCCCCCTCGCGCGTGTGGAAGACAGCCAGAGCCAGCGCCAGCTGGATGAGAATGTGAAGAAAGTTTTGGCCGGAAAACCCTTCAAGGAGAACGAGCTTTACATAGGCCGGGTGTTAAGCATTGCAAGCCATGGGCAGTGGGCCAAAATTAAAATAGGGGAGGAGGTGGGGATGTTGCCTCTGGAAGGCATGCGCTGGGCGCGCCAACTCAACCCCGACCAATACTACCCCAATGCCCTCATTTCCAAAGTCAGCACGGCCCTTCGCCTGCATGACGTGGTGATTGTGCGCTCCGTGGAGGCCAGAAGTTTGTTTGAGGGAGAAATACCTCGCGAGCTTGCGGAGGCCGCCAGGGACACCAAAACCTGGTTGCAACTGGAGCAGGAGCCGGAGTTGCAGACGGCCCTGGTTTCCATAGACCCCCACCGCCGCTATGTGGTGGCGATGGTGGGAGGTTATGACTTTGATGCCAACGAGTTTAACCGCGCCTTCCAGGCCTGTCGCCAGCCAGGCAGCGCCTTTAAGCCCTTTGTTTATGCCGCGGCCCTGGAGCAACTCCAATGGACGCAGGCCACCGTCCTCGTTGACAGCCCCATTGTTTATGACGACCCTGAAAACGAGACGCGCTGGAAACCCGCCAACTATGCCCAAAACTTTGTGGGGGATGTGGTGCTGCGCACAGCCGTTGCACTCTCCATGAACATTCCCGCCGTGAAGACGTTTATTGCGGTGGGCATCAAACCCATGGAGGAATGGCATGCGCGCTTTGGTTTTTCAACGCCGCTGAACACGGACTTTTCAGCGGCCTTAGGCAGCTCCTGCGTCAAACCCATAGAGTTGGCCAATGCCTATGCCGTCTTTAACAACGGTGGACTGAAGACACCCTCATGGATGGTGCGCAAAATTGAAGACCGCTTTGGCAGGACTTTGGAAGACCACACGGCCTATGATGATGCCTGGGCTCCGCTGGCAGACCGCATGGCAGCCGGTTATGCGGCTTTGTTTGAAGAGGGCGAGCGCGTGTTGTCCAGAGAGACGGCTTTTTTGACGACGGACTTGCTGCGTGCCGTTGTGCGCGAAGGCACAGGTGCCCCAGCCCAGGCACTGAGGAAACCCGCCGCAGGAAAGACGGGCACCACCAATGACTCCTTTGATGCATGGTTTGCCGGGTTTACGCGCGACTTGGTGACGGTGGTGTGGGTGGGTTACGACATGAACCCCTACCCCCTGGGCCGCTATGAAACCGGTGGACGAGCCGCCCTGCCTCTGTGGGTGACATATATGAAAGGGGCTTTGGAGGGCCACCCTCAGCCCGAGTTTGTGCCCTCGCCCAGTTTGAACCTGGTGCGTTTGCGCATAGACAAAAGCAATGGCTTGCTGGCCTCCTCAGGGACAGCACCGCGCAACATGGCCGAAATGTATTTTGTGAAAGGCACAGAACCCAAACAGAAAACCACCCCCAGGGGCGAAATGGACACCCACCAATTTTTTATGGAAACCCCCTGAAAAACCGCTTGCCCGGCAAAGGGCATTTCCAAGGTGGGCTTAAGCGCATATACTCTCTCCTTAAGCATGCGTTATGAATTTGTGTTGCAAAAACAAGACGGCCCCTATGTCTTCGAGGAAACAGAAGAGCTGCTTCGCGCCCAGGGAGCGCTTTTGCAGGCCGATGGAAGCTGGGTGTGGCCCCTAACGCCCTCGTTGGAGTGTGTTGTGCGCCGAGTGCAGGAGGGGGAGCGCTGTTTTCATTCCCTGGGTTTGTCTCTGGACAACCGTGCCGAGAAGGCCGCGCAGGCTTTTCAGACGCTGCTGGGTTTTGCACAAAACCAGGGCCTAAAACTCGTCGACGCGCAACTTTTAAAAGAAGTGACAGAAAGAGACGAGGCTGCGTTTTTGTCACAATATGTGCGCTTGCTGGACTATGTCGACAGCTATGGAAGCACCGTTTTCGCCCAAAAGCCCTCTTTGACGTGGACCACCTCTGCGTCCCTTTCGCCCAGGCCCAAGCAGGGCCTTTGGGCAAACCCCATAGCCAAGGTGCTTTTGGTGCTGTTGATTTTGGCGGTTTTTGTTTTTTATAAGCTGGCCCAGAAGTTTTTGGCCCTTCCCCTGTAGCTTGTTGCAAAGCAAAAATTCCCAAACCCCCTTCTTTTGGCTAAGCCCCTGCCTATGGAAACGCTTTCAGACTTTTCACAAGCCTTGTGGCTGCCGTGGGCTTTGGCCGTGGCGGCAGCATTTTTGTTGCTGCTGCTGGCCGTCTTTTTTTGGAAACGCAAAAAACAAGCCCGGCGCAGGGAGCCGCTTTCCCTCAAGGAACCCTCCGAGGTTTTGGCAAAACACATAGAGCCTCCTTCCGCCCCACCCCCACTGGAAAAACGCAAGGAGGAAGAGGCGCCAAGCCAGGCAGAGCTTCTCCGGGTGGAGCGCCAGCAACTGGAGGCCAAAGCCAGGCAGCAGAAAGAAAGGGAAACCAAAGAAGCCCTGGAAGCACAGGCCAAGGCCTTGAAGGAGCAGGAGGAGGAGGCCAGGCGTTTGGCCTACCGCCAGAAAAAAGAAGCAGAAGCGCAGGCCAAAGCAGAGAAGTTAAAACAGGAGGCCGCCGAAGCCCAAAGGCTGGAGGAGGAGGCGCGTTTAAAAAAACAAAAAGAGGAGGAGGAGGAGCGCCTGAGGGTGGCGAGGGAAGCAGGAAAAACGCTGGCGGAAGGTTTGTCCAAAACCCGCAAGGAGGGTTTCCTGGCAAAACTGGGCGGGCTTTTTAAGGGCGCGCCGCGCAGTGTGGATGCGGCTTTGTTGGGGGAGTTGGAGGAGCTTTTGTTTTCAGCGGACATAGGCGTGCAAACGGCCTCGCGCCTTTTGGCCAGCGTGGAGAAAAAAGCGAAGAAGCAGGAGTTGGCGGATTTTGAGGCCATACAAAAGCTGCTGAAAGCAGAAATTACAGACATTCTCGAGTTACCCCCTCCCCCCCAACCCACCCTGGAAGCGGGCCCGGAAGTATGGATGGTGGTAGGTGTCAACGGCTCCGGCAAGACGACCAGCATAGGCAAGCTGGCAGCGCAGGCGAAGGCGCAGGGGAAGAAGGTGGTGCTGGCGGCGGCGGACACGTTTAGAGCGGCGGCGACGGAGCAACTGGACATTTGGGCGGAGCGCACCGAAGCTTTGTTAATTAAGGGGAAGGAGGAGGCGGACCCCGCCGCGGTGGCCTTTGAAGGTGTGAAGCGCGCAAAAGAAGAAGGTGCCCACCTCGTTATTGTGGACACCGCGGGCCGTCTGCACACCAAACAACCCCTCATGGAGGAGCTTCGAAAAATTCACCGCGTACTGGGCAAAGCCCAGGCCGGCGCCCCCCACCAAGTATTGTTGGTATTGGACGCCACCATGGGGCAGAATGCCATCACTCAAGCCAAGCAGTTTTCTCAAGCGGTTTTGGTGACACAAATTATACTCACCAAATTGGATGGGACAGCGAAGGGAGGGGTTGTCATTGGCATTTGCGACGAACTCAAATTGCCGGTGGGGTTTGTGGGCATTGGGGAGAGGGCGCAGGACTTAAGGCCCTTTTCGTCCAGGGAATTTGTCGAAGCCCTGTTTGAGGAAACTTAAGCTTGTTTGTCGAGAAGGAGTGTTTGCACATGGAAGCAGCGGATGTTTCTTCGCCAAAGCCCAGGCCGCCGCAACTCAACCTAAGCCAGGTGTTTGCGGACAAAAGCCTGTTGCTGACGGGGGTGACGGGTTTCCTTGGCAAAGTCACCTTGTCCATGTTGCTGGACAAATATGGGCAAGCGCTGAACAAGGTTTATGTGCTTGTGCGCAAAGGCTCCTTAAACAACGCGCAGCGCCGCTTTATGGAGCGCGTGGTGCCCAGCGAGCCTTTTTTGCCACTGCGCGAGAAGTACGGCGAAGAAGGGGCCCTGCAATTTTTTGCCGAAAAATGTGTCGTCATTGAAGGCGACATTACAGACGCATGGCTGGGGATGGGGGAGGCGCAGGTGGAGGCGCTTCGCGGAAAAACAGCAGCGCTTATTAACTGTGCCGGTTTGGTGAGTTTTAACCCTTCTCTGCAGGTGGGTTTGGATGCCAACGTTGTGGGTGTGCAGCACGCCGTGGAATTTTGCCAGGCGCTGGGGGTGCCCCTGGTACACGTTTCCACAGCTTTTGTAGCGGGGGAGCGCTCCGGTTTGGTTTTTGAGAACGAGCCTGTTTCGGGTTATTTCCCCAAAAAAGCACAACTCAAGGAAGCGGAGTTTTCGCTTGAGCAGGAGTTGAAGGATTGTGCCAAGGCGATTGCACGCGTACGCGAGAAGGCAGAAGACAAAGCCCTAAGCACACAGTTTCAGGAGCGCGCGCAAAAGCGCCTGGAGAAAGAGGGCAAAGACTTTCATGACGAGCGCACATTGCGCATGGCCATTCACCGCGAGCGTCGGCTTTGGGTTTCTCTGCAGCTGACAGAAGTGGGCATGGAGCGAGCCAAATATTGGGGCTGGCCCAACACCTACACCTACACCAAGTCCCTCGGAGAGCAGGTAATAACGCAGACGCCCAACTTGCCTTTTGCCATTGTGCGCCCTTCCATTGTGGAGAGTGCCTTGCGTTTTCCTTTCCCGGGCTGGAACGAAGGGTTTACGACTTCTGCGCCTTTGTGTTTTGTGTTGTTGAAGGGGCACCGCAGTGTGCCGGCCGGCAAGCAAACCATTTTGGATATGATTCCGGTGGACTTGGTGGCAAGCGCCGTTATTGCCTCAACAGCCCAGGCCATTGCCGCGCCGGGCCAGCGTATTTTCCATGTGGCTTCCGGGGATTCCAACCCCTGTTTTGCTTCGCGCACCGTGGAACTGGTAGGCCTCTACCGGCGCAAATATTTTAGAGAGCGCAAGTCCGGCAATGAGTGGATGAACCGCATAAAAGCGCGCATTGAGCCCAAGACGGTGAACCTCTCTTCTTTTAACATGAGCTCCGCGCCTTTTTTCATACGTGCCAGCGAAAAAGCCAAAGCCTGGCTGGAGGAGGCAAAGCCCACCTGGGGGATGCCGAAGGTGCTTTCCTGGATGGAGAGGGCGCACAGTGGGCTGGAGGGGATTGCAGAACAAGCCGAGGCTGTGCAGAACATTGTCGACATTTTTTTGCCGTTTATTTGGCAGCACCGCTATTTATTCCGCTGCGACAACACGCGGGAGCTGTTTGAGACACTCAGCCTTCAGGACAGGAACAAAATTTTCTGGAGCCCCGAGAAGCTGGACTGGCGCAAATACTTCCTCGAAGTCCACCTCCCGGGCCTTGAGAAATGGGTATTCCCCAATTTGGAAGAAGAGCGAAAAAAGCGCAAAGCCATGGCGCCCTACCGCGACTTGTTGGAGCTTTTGGATGCGTCTGTTTTTGCATTCCACCACCGTGTGGCGTTTCGCTATTTGGGCAAGGAGGGGGAGCAGACGAGGTTTACCTTCGGCGAAGTCCGCCACTATGCCGGGCGTGTGGCCTCTCGCCTGGCCAAAGAGGGCATAAAGCCCAAAACGCAGGTGTTGCTGCTTTCAGAAAACCGTCCGGAATGGCCCATTTCCTATTTTGGAATTCTCCTGGCCGGAGCCACCGCCGTCCCTTTGGATGCGCATTTCTCCCAGGAAGAAATTCTCAACATTGCAGAGCGCTCCAAGGCCGGCGCCTGTCTGTTTTCCGAAGAGGTGGTTGAGCGGCTTCCAAAACTGTTGGAGGCGCTGGCGAAGAGGAATGTGTGCTGCATAAGCCTGGCCGACGGCATGGCCGGCGCGGACACAACGCTGCCTCGGCCCAAGCTGAGCGGAAGCGAAGTGGCCTCTTTGTTGTTTACTTCAGGCACAACGGGGACGCCAAAGGGCGTCATGTTGACGCATGAAAACTTCACCTGGCTTGCGGCCAAGCTGGCAAGTGTTTTTGAGTTGAGGGCGGGCGATGGTTTGTTGTCTGTTTTGCCACTCCACCACAGTTTTGAATTTTCCGCGGGTTTGCTGGTGCCTTTTATTTGCGGCGCGGAAGTGAATTATGTGGATGAGTTGACGAGCGACAAAATAACCGACGCTTTGGGCAGCAAACGTGTGACAGCCATGGTGGGGGTGCCGGCGGTGTGGCAGTTGTTTGAAAGAAAAATAGCGCAGGAGTTGGCGCAAAAACCCGCCGTGGTGGAGGAGGTGATGGATGTGCTTTTGGAGTTTAACCGCCAGCTTCGCGACTACCGCGACATAAACCTGGGCAAGCTGTTGTTTTGGCCCATACACCAGAAGCTGGGCGGACGCATGCGCTATTTGGTTTCAGGTGGCTCCGGTTTGCCCAAGGAGTTGCATGAAAAATTCCACGGTTTTGGTTTTGCACTTTCCGAGGGTTATGGCCTGACAGAGTCCTCCCCGGTGTTAACCATTTCCAAGGCTGAAAACAAGTTGCTTTCAGGCACGGTTGGACGTGTGTTGCCGGGCATTTCGCTTAAAATTTTAAACCCGGACAATGACGGGGTGGGGGAGGTGTTGGCGAAGGGCCCCAACATTATGGCGGGCTATTTTGAAGACCGCGAAGCCACCGACGCCGTATTAAAAGAGGGCTGGCTGCACACAGGAGACTTGGGTTATTTGGATGCTGACGGGCGCCTCTTTCTGGTGGGCAGGCAGAAGGACGTCATTATTGACGCGAACGGTAAGAATGTCTACCCGGATGAGCTGGAAGTGCTTTATGAGAAGCACCCGTTGATAAAGGAGCTTTCCATTTTGGGCTTTCCTTCGGAAGAAGGCGGCGAGAAAGTGGCCTGCTTGTGTGTGCCGGAAACGGGGGACAAGGAGCGTGCGGAGGTGATTCGGGAGTTGGAGGAGCATTTCAGAAAAACGTCGAGCGCATTGCCCCTCTACAGACGAGTGAAAGCACTCTATTTTTGGGATGGTGTTTTGCCGAGGACGGCCACACGCAAAGTGAAACGCAAGGAGGTGCTTGAAATACTCAAACGCCTGGAAGCCCAGAGCCAGACATTGCTGAAGGCGCGTCGAGGCAAAGAGGTGTTGGACGAGAATATGGAGAGTTTGGTGCAGCTGATTGCGCAGACTGCACAAAAGCCGGCAAGCGAAATACACCTTTCTTCCAAGCTGGTGGATGATTTGGGGATGGATTCGCTGATGTTGAGTGAGTTGACTGTGGCCCTGGAACAAACCGGCTGGGTGAGCCAGGGAATGGACCTCACAAAAATTCAAACCGTGGATGATTTGGGGCGCGCCCTGCAGGCCGGACGCAGGAGAGAAACGGCACCCAAGCCCCCTGCGCCCAAACGGCAGGAAGAGACAGGCAAAGGGTTTAATGACTTTCAAATTCCCGAGGTGGTTTCCAGCGCGGGGCGCAGGCTTCTCGGTTTGGGCCAGCGGGCGATTTATGAGCGCATGTTTAACATTCATGTGGACGGCAAGCCTTTTATTCCGCAGAACCGGAACTTTTTGGTTGTCGCCAACCACAGCAGCCACCTGGACATGGGCCTGGTGAAACTGGCATTGGGAGAACATGGGGAGCGCCTGGTGACATTGGCGGCGCGCGACTATTTTTTCAACCGCAGTGTGAAGAAGTTTTATTTTGAGAATTTCACCAACCTGATTCCCATGGAGCGCCAGGGTGCCTTGCGCGAGTCACTGCGTTATGCGGTGGAGTCTCTGACACAAGGCTACAACCTGCTTATTTTCCCTGAAGGGACGCGCTCCAAGACGGGGGAAATTCTCGAGTTTAAACCCACGGTGGGCTATTTGTCTCTGTCCGCCAACGTAGACGTGCTTCCCGTATACATTCACGGTGCCTTTAACGCTTTGCCCAAAGGAAGCCTGTTGCCGAAAAGCAAAGAATTGGAAGTGCGCATTGGCCCTGCATTGCGTGTGCAAACCATGTCTGCGCATGTTTCAGACATGGTGCGCTCAGAAGCCTACCGATGGATTTCGCGTGTTGCGGAGGAGGCGGTGCGCCAGCTGGCGCGGGGGGAGGTTTTGGATTTGGAAAACTTGGATGAAAAGCAAACGGAGAAGCTATGAACATTTTGGTGACAGGAGGAACAGGTTTCCTCGGGGCGCATTTGTTGCCGTTGTTGGTTGCGGATGGGCACAAAGTGCTTTTGATAGGGAGGACAGAGCCTTCCGCAGAGCTTCCTTCGGGTGTTGAGTTTAGGCGGGGGGATTTGAAAGACAGGGCTTTGGTGCGTTCGGCCCTTGAGGACGTGGACGCGGTTTACCATTTGGCCGGGCGTGTGAGTTTTCGCAACAAGGATGCGCGGCAGATGTATGAGCTGCATGTCGACTGCACGCGGGAAATGCTGCACGACATTTCCAAACTCCCCAAAAAGCCGCGCTTCATTCTCATGTCGACTTCCGGGGCCATTGCCGTTTCCAGGACAGAGTGCACATTGGATGAAACGGCGGACTACCCCCTCGAGGTGGTAGGGCGGTGGCCCTATTATTTGTCCAAAATTTTCGAAGAGAAACTCACGCTGGAGTTGTGTCGAAAATATGAAATTCCTCTGGTGGTTTTAAACCCGAGTTTGTTGATGGGGCCGGGGGATGAGCGACTTTCGTCCACGTGGACAGTTGCGAAGTTTTTGCAAGGAGACATTCCCTCCTTACCGGGCGGCGGCATTTCCATTGCGGATGTGCGCGACGTAGCGCAGGTTGCCTTTCATGCGCTTCGGGCGGGGGAGCTTTATGGCCGGCACTTGATGGGTGTCAACCTCAGCATGAAAGACTTTTTTGAGCGCATTTCCAGACTTTCCGGGGTAGCGATGCCTATGTTGCAGCTTCCCAAGCAGCTGAACATTTGGGGGGCGAAGCTGCTGGGGAAGTGGGCGGACTTAAGGGGCAAGGAGCCCACATTGGATGCGCAGGAGGTGGAAATTGGAGAGCACTGGTTTTGGTTGGACAGCAGGAAAGCGGAGCGCCTGCTGAACTACCGCCCTCATGACGTCTATGAGACTTTGCAAGACACCCTTTCCTTCATTTTGCAACGCATGCCCCCCGGGCATTTGGTTGGCACCAAAGGCAGACTCGAAAAACTACGCTCCTGAAGGGTTCTGCCGTGGCATGCACCCAGCCCTCCTTGTCTCAAGTCACCAAGGTAAGTGTCCTGAGCGCTGATAAATGGCAAACTCTGAATGAGGATTTTCGTTTCCTGGTGGTTGAAGGCGAGGATTCTGCGATGGGAGCGCACTTGAGTGCGTGACCTGAGCAGAACCGGAGGCTTCAGCCGCCAGGGAACGAAAAGACCATTCAGAGGCCGAGCCAATTTCGTCTGTCAATGACGCGGCAGCTGATGGCAAAACGCATGTCGCTCTCCTGAATGTCGCCGTGGCCTTCCAAGTCGGCGCGGGTTCTGGCCAGGCGCAGAATGCGGTCATGCGCTCTGGCAGAGAGGCCAAAATGGCGCACCGCCCGCTCCAAGTCTTCTCTGGCGCGCCCTGTGGTGAGGCAGTGCGCCGCAAGCAGTTTTGGCCCCATTTGAGCGTTGAGGCGCACATGGGGTGTTTGCACAAAACGCTCTTGCTGCCGTTGTCGGGCGAGGGCGATGCGCTGTTGATAATAAGCAGAGGGTTTTTCTTTTAACTCCAGAGCGAGGATTTTTTGAGGGTCCACGGAGCGTGTTTCCAGCGTCGCATCAATCCTGTCCACGAAGGGGCCGGAGAGTCGGGAGTGGTAGTCCAAAACCCTTCTGGGTGGGCAACGACACTCCCTGTCCTGGACATTAAAATAACCACAAGGGCAGGGATTCATGGCGGCAACCAGCATGAAGCGGCAGGGATAGCTGATGCGTTGGTTGGCGCGGGCAAGGTGCACGGTGCCTTCTTCCAGAGGTTGCCTGAGCACTTCCAGCACATGTTTTTTGAATTCCGGAAGCTCATCCAAAAAAAGAATGCCATTGTGGGCGAGCGAAAGCTCTCCCGGGCGAGTTTGCGTGCCTCCACCCACCATTCCGGCATCCGTTATTGTGTGGTGCGGAGCCCGAAAAGGGCGCTCCGTCATCAGTGCATTTTCGTGCTGGAGCATGCCTGCGACGGAATAGATTTTGGTCACTTCCAAAGCTTCTTCGAAACGCATGTCTGGCAGCAGGCCGGGAATTCTTTTGGCCAGCATGGTTTTCCCGGAGCCGGGTGGGCCACACATCAGCACGTTGTGGCCGCCCGCTGCGGCGACTTCAAGCGCATCTTTAATTTCGGATTGGCCGCGCACCTCACTCATGTCAACGGCAAGCGCGCAGGGGGGGGCTGTTGAAAGCCGTGCGGCTTTTGAAGCATAGGCTTCCAGGGGTTTTTCGTTGGTAAGGTGTTGGATAACCTCTTTCAAATGTTTGGCGCCAAAAACCTGGATGCTGTCCACCAGGGCCGCTTCTGCCGCGTTGGCTTGGGGAACAATAATGGACGGAATGCGGTTGTCGCGCGCAGCAATGGCCAGGGAGAGGACACCGCGAATGGGTTTGAGGACGCCGTCCAGAGACAACTCTCCTCCAAACAAAAACGCCTGCAGCTGTTTGCTCGAAAACAAGTCAAATGCGGACAGCACGCCCAGCGCAATGGGCAACTCAAAGGTGGCACTGTCTTTGCGCAAGTCCGCCGGAGCGAGGTTGACGGTGATGCGTTTTTGTGGAATTTCAAAACCGACATTTTTGACGGCGGAAGCCACACGCACTTTGCTTTCTTTGGCAGCCCCCTCCGTAAGCCCGACGACATTAAAAAACGGCAAGCCCAGGCTTGCGTCGACTTCCACCTCCACCAGCACAGCATCAATGCCCACCAAAGCTGCAGAAAACACCTTCGCCAACATTCCAGCCTCCCGCGCATTTTCATACATGAAAAACAGTCACACCTCAAGCCCTCACATGGGAAAAAGGAAGAGGAGCGTGCATGCGTCTATTCTTGTTTTGCCTTTGAAGGCATGGGGGCATTGTCCAGGGGGGTTGTCAGCAAGCCCAGGCTTGCGGCGCCTGCCTGGCGAGCTCCATCCAATGCGAAGACGACTTTTTCATAACCCGCTTGGCCGTCCACAGAAAAAAACACAACGCGCTCAGCGCGGTTGTTTCTGGTGGAAAGCACTCTGCGCAACGTGTGGACATAGTCACCATCCGCGACGGTTTCCTGGTTTAAATACAAATGGCCGGTTTTGTCCAAAGAGACAACCAGCGGCCCTTCGGGCATTTCGTCTGTGGTTAAACTGTCTTCCGGGAGTTGGACGGCAATGTCTTTTTCAAGCAAAGGGGTGAGCACCATAAAGAGGATGAGCAGCACCAGCACCACGTCAACCAGGGGAACGACGTTGATGTTGGAGTTGGGGCGGTGAAGCTGTGCAGGAGAAATTTTTATTTTTGTGTTGCGCATCAACTGCCTTTTCTCTCTTCAACGGCCAGCGCAATGTGCCGAAACCCTGTTTGTTGGAGCACTTCCAGAACAGAACGCACCTCCTCAAAGGAAAGTGTGCGCTCCGCCTTCAGCAGAATTTTTTTGAAGCCGTTGGAGTGAAACTGTTGCTGCATTTCTTCTTTGAGGGCCAGGGTTGAAACGGGTTTTTCCTCCATAAAAATGGTTTTGTCCTGGGTGATGGAGATGACCAGAGGCTCAAAGTTTGCAGAAGCTTTTGTGGCGGATTCATTCTTGTCTGCGAGGGGAAGCGACACAGGTTTCCCTTTCTGAAGCAAGGGAGCCACCACCATAAAAATGATGAGCAACACCAACACGACGTCCACCAGAGGCGTGACATTCATTTCATTTTTTGTGGAGCTTTTCGGATTGAGAAAATGCATCAAGTTGCGCTCCTTTCTCAGAGGTGTTTTGGCTGCCCGCAAACTTAAAAACAACCTCAAGAAACTCGTTGGAGGACTCGGCAATGTCCACAGCCCGCGCGTCCACCCACGCTTGCAAATAGTTATAGGCCATGACGGCTGGAATGGCGACGAGCAACCCCAAAGCCGTCGTCACCAGAGCTTCGGCAATGCCGGCAGACACCGTGCCCAGCCCGCCGCCGCCCTCTTTGGCCATCAGCTCAAACGCGGTGACAATGCCCATGACAGTCCCCAGAAGTCCGACGAAAGGAGCTGTGGAGGCAACCGTTGCAATCCACCCCAACCCACGCTTCATTTGTTGAATTTCTCGAGCGCCTTGCCTCTCCAGGCTGCGGGCCACGGACTCCATCAGCATTTCCGGAGGGTGGGTGCTGGCCTCAAAAGTTTTAAGCCCCAAGGTGAGAATTCGCCCTACATGCCCCGGGTTTTTTCCATAAGGGGTTTTGGCTGCAAGAGGAATGTTGCCTGCCTCCAGGTTTTTTTCCAAAGCGGACAAAAAAAGAGAAGAGTGGCGCTTGCTGGTGAAAAAGACGATGAGACGCTCCACAAAAACCAGCAGTGAGCCCAAAGACATGAAAAGCAGCACGACAACAACGGTTTTAGCGAAAGGCCCCATTTGAGCCCACAAACCAACGAGAGAAAAATCCATCCTTAAAAGCGCCTTTGCTGTTTGAAAAAGAAGGTGACGGCTTTTTTAACCTTAAGGCAGTTTAAGGCGAATGGGGATATTGTAGTCGACAGAAATTTTTTGTCCTTGATAAGTGGCTGGCGAATATTTGCGCATATAAAGGGCGCTCAAAATGGCTTCGTCCATATAGGGCAGCCTTTGGATGAAGCGGCAGTTTTCAACATTTCCTTCCGCCGTAATGCGGCAACGCACCACAGCGCGCCCTTCAACGCGTGCTTCCAGGGCTTCACGACTAAAACGAATGGGATGAGCGTCCGCAATGAGTTTGGGGGGCGTCATGCCTTCGCCAAAGGGAATAACGCCCAGGCTATGCGTCACAGGGCCGCCGCTTCCATGGATGGCCGGGTTAAAATGGGTGTTGGGGTCTCCACCTTCTGCACCATATTTTTCACTGAGAGGATGGGTGGACTCACTGCCGTCTGCAAGCGTGACAGCAGATGTTTTTTCAAGCGGCTTTTTCGCGGGAAGCACTGAGTGTGTTAGAGGCGTTTTGGGTTTCTGCAATTTTTGGGGTTGTGAGGGTGGTTTTGGAGGAGGAGCGTCATCCATCTTTATCTCCATCTCCATCCCCCCCCCCGGGAGAGGGTGCAGGTTTTGAGGCAGACTTCTGTAGAGGACGACTTCCGTCTCCAGTGGTGTCGGGCCCGCATAGGGGGTAGGCCGCCACAAAACCCAGCAGAGGGTGGCGACATGCAGGGAGAGGGCGATGCAGAGTCCTGTCCCATATTTGGTTTTTGGCAGCGTGTTTCGTTTGAGAATCGAATCGAACATGAAGCAGGGCTCCAGGTTTCCGGCGCATTTTTTAATAATAAAGCTTCCACCGCAAGAATTGAAAAAGTACCTTAGCAGAATCGTTTTCTCTATGACTCGGAGGGTGCTTTTCGTGAAACAGCCTTTGTTGAGTTGGGCGCGTTGTACAGCGCTCACAGGTATTTTTGTGGCCGGTGTCTCATGGGCGCAAAGCAGCTCTGTCTTTGTCGGGACAGTGCGGGACGCTCTAACCAAAGAGCCGGTGTCAGACGTTATTGTCATTGTCACAGCGCCGGAGAAGCTTGGAGAGGAAATTGTTTTAAGCGACAACACGGGAAGCTATCGCGTTTCGCAGTTGCCTCCAGGCACCTATAAGCTCCGCTTTGAAAAAGAAAACTACCACACTTTCGAGCGCCAGGAGATTGCGCTGGACTCTCACAAAACCTTGCGCATCAACATTGAGTTGGCGCCTTCAACCATTGAAGCGGAAGAAGAGGTTGTCATTGGCCGCACGCCTGCCGTTGACGTGGGCTCTGCCACCATAGGCGTGGTGGTGAATGAAGAATTTTTGCGAAAGGCGCCTTTGGTGCGCCCCGGTTCTTTCAACACAGGCGCGACGGTTTTTTCGTCGGTGGCTCACACCGCCCCGGGTGTACAGGCCGATTCATTTGGTTTTTCCATTGCGGGCACAACCTCGCCGGAGAACGCCATGTTTGTGGATGGTTTGTCTGTTTCAAACCCGGGCTCTGGCGTGTTGGGCACCTTCATTTCTGCTGAATTCATGCAGGATGTCAGTGTGCTGACGGGTGGATTTATGCCCGAATATGGCCGCACGACGGGCGGCATTATTTCTGGCGTGACGAAGTCAGGCTCCAACGAGTTGCGCGGCTCTGTGTTTACGCGTTTTGCTCCGGGTGCCCTCATGGGAAAGTCAAAGGCCATTGTCGATGTGGATGCGCAATACAGCCGCATTAAAAACAGACACTATTCGGGAGAGTTTGGTTTTGACTTGGGTGGCCCCATTGTCAAAGACAAGCTTTGGTTTTATGTCGGCTTTGCGCCTTCGATGGTGAAATACAAGGTGAGCGATTGGTATTCCCGGCGTGTGGATGAAAACAACCCTGAGGCGCTTGAGCGCCTGGGCAGCTCTTTCAGAGACCATTTGCGCTCGGACAACCGCGGCTATTCCTACATTGCCAAACTCAGCTACCAACCCGCCAAAAACCATGACTTGAGTTTGCAGGTTTTTGGCGCTCCTTCAGAAGCGGGCGGCTATGGGCGTTGGCCTGCGGCCATAGGAAACTCGAGTGGGCCTGAGGGTTTCATGCAGGACAGCGTGACATTGGGCCGTGTGCAGGAAGACTCCAGAGACTTGCTTCTCAAATATGCGGGCTCCTTTTGGGAGCAGAAATTTTTGGTGGATGCCCACGTGGGATGGCACCATCAGCGAAACCGTTCGTTTCCGGAAGATGGCTCTGCGCTGGGTGCCACTTCAGGCATGGCCAGCATGCCGCAGGTATGGGCGGAAGAAGCGGTGGATATGACGAAGCTGGCGGATTGGGGCTACATCCAGCTTTCTGAAGCCGACAAAGCCCTGTGCAGGGCCAACCCCGGCACTTGTGTCATTGACGGCTACTGGTTTGGAGGAAGAGCGCCTTCGGACACCAAGCTGGACAGGGTTTCCGCAAAAGCCATGGGCACACTTCTTTTTCAAGCGGCGGGACACCATGTTGTGAAAGCGGGAGTCAATGCGGAGTTTCTTGCGATGGATTCCTTATACGGCCTTCCCGGAGGGAGATTTCTTTATGGAGATGGCACTTCCTATTACGATGGTGAGCGCTACGGCGTGCTGGTAGGCCCTGACAATTTTATTGAGAGTGCCTATGCTCGAAGCCAGCCCAAAAGCATCACCTATGGAGCTTTTGTTCAAGACAGCTGGTCCATTTTTGACAAGCTGACTTTGAATGTGGGGTTCAGGTGGGACCAGCAACAACTTTATGACTCCAACAACAAGCTTGCGCTGGTGATTGGTGACCAATGGTCTCCTCGGGCGGGAGTGGTTTATGATTTTATGCACAACGGCAAGTCAAAAGTTTTTGTCAACTATGCGCGCCTCTATGAAACGGTGCCTTTAAGCATCATTGAAAATGCTTTTCCCGGTCGCCGCGAGGGGGGATACGCCTACGACTCCGCAGACTGTGACTTTGCCAACGAGGATGTTCGTGAGACTTTTGAACGATGCGTGCAGGCAAAAAATCGCTATAACCAGTCCGGGGGTGCTCCCAACCCCAGTCAATATGCGCATGCCTGGAACAACCAATCCTCTTTGGTGGACTCCAAAATCAAACCCCAAAGCACGGATGAGGTGGTGGCGGGAATTGAATATGAAGTGTTCAGCAACGCCAATTTGGGTTTTAGTTATACACGGCGCTACCTCAACCAAGTCATTGAAGACATGAGTCGTGACGATGGTTATACCTATCTCATCGGAAACCCGGGCTTTGGCATTGCCAAAGAGTTTCCCAAAGCGGTTCGCAACTACAACGCCTTCACCCTTTCTTTTAACAAGGCCTTTTCAAATCTCTGGTTTGTGCAATCGAGCTATACCTATTCAACACTGAAGGGGAATTATTCCGGTTTGTTCAAACCAGAGACAAGGGACTTGCGTCCAAACGCCACCACCGATTTTAACTATCTGGTGCTGACGGCCAACCGCAGTGGCTACCTTCCTTTGGATTTGCGCCACAACATTCGAGCCCAGGTTTCCAAGGAGTTTGAGTTTTCAAAAAAGGCGAGTTTGGGTTTGAGTTTGAGCTATTATGGAATGTCAGGTGCTCCCACCAACGCCTATGGCAGCTACGATGGTTGGTTTAGCGAAACGTTGATTATTCCACGCGGCTCAGGAAAGCGTTTGCCCTGGTTTAACACCGTCGATGCGGGGGTGAGGGTGAACTTTCGCCTCGCCCAAGACAGTGTGCTGAGCATTGGCGGCACAGTGTTTAACGTTTTCAACTTCAAGACGGTGGTTTCCGTTGACGAGAATTTCACATATAAAGATGTGCTCCCCAGTGGAGCGAAACGTGCAGAAGACATTTGTTTTCGTGAAGATGCTGGCTGCACCCTGGACAACCCGAATGCGCTTCGTGGATATGAGGATGGGGAGCTGGTGGTGCTGTCCAGGAAAGCGAAGAACAAAAACTTCGGTCGCGCCACAAGCTATCAAACACCCATTTCTGCCCGGCTTGAAGCCAGAATCACCTTTTAAGGAGGAGACAGCTCATGAAAGCGAAACATTTCATTGGTGGATTGTCGTTTTTGGGGCTTTGTGCCTGCCTGGAGCAACCTCAAGGCCATTGCCAGGTAGCCCAGGCGCAAGGCGAGGCGCACTTTGTTGTTTATGAGGCCATCGTCCCCATGGAGGGGGCGTGTGAGAAAGAAAATTTAAAATCAGAGCGCGTGGGTTTTGAAACCTACCAGCTGCCGGGCAAGGACAAAATCAGCATTGCCTGGCGCACCGAAACCTTGCAGACGCGTTTTGATATGGCGCGGGAGGCGGAGGTTTGGGATTCCACAGAGGAGCAGGAGCAGTCCCTCGGTTTGAATGTGCAGGCGGAATATTCCAGCCGACCCGACACAGAAAACCGTTGCCACATTTTTGATGAGAAAAACCCGGCGGACTCTCAGCGCATTCGATGGCCTTCCAAGACATTCGAGGCCTTTGAAATTCCAGCGAAGGAACCCGAAGATGAGTTTTCAAAGCCTGAGGGGCCCAAAAGGTTTCCCAAAGTCACCTACCAATATGAATGGAGAAACCTCATTGTCTACAGCCTGCCTGCTTCGCCTGGGCAGTTGATTGAAGGGGAAGTCACCTATGGTGTGAAGGAGGAAGAGGGAGCGCTGTGCGAAGGGCAATACCGCTTTGTGGCCTTATGGCCGGCTTATGCCTGTAAAACGGACGATGACTGCACGCCCTCCGTGAGAGGGAAGGCAGGCTCCCCCCTCAACCCGGACTTTGCGGGTTTTTTGAAATGCCACTTTGAAGAAGGCGAAAGCGAAGGGCATTGCATGGTGACGCGTCCTCCGGCAGAGCTGATTCAAAAACTTGCCAAATAAAGGGGTGTCTTCAACGTTTCTCTCATGAGTGCCACGCGACACCAGCTGCTTTTGGAAGCGAAGGCTTTGCTTGAGGCGGAGCGCGGCACGCTTTTTAAGCAAGGTGCCTTTGGGGTAGCCCTGTGCTACCCCAGCCCCTACCGCGTGGGCATGAGCTCCCTGGGCTTTCAAACCATTTACCGCAAAATAAACGAGCTGCCTTTTGCTTTTGCGGAGCGTGTTTTTTTGCCGGACGACGAAGCCCTCATGCGCCGCCTGCGCATGCCGCTTTTCAGCCTGGAGACGCAGCGCCCCGTGTCCGAGTTTTCCATGCTGGCTTTTTCCGTGGCCTATGAGTTGGAGCTTTTGGGCCTTTTGTCCATGTTGGAGCTTTCGGGGCTTGCACTGCTTCGCAGCGAGCGGCCTGAGCATACGCCTTTGGTGGTTGCAGGGGGCCCCTTGAGTTTTTCAAATACGGCCCCGCTGGAGCCTTTTGTGGATGTGGTGGTGCAGGGGGAGGCGGAGGAACTCATGGAGGTGCTGTTGAAGCATTGCGAGGCTTTTTCTTCCAAGGCAGAGTTGTTGAATGCTTTGGCCCGCCAGCCGGGTTTTTTTGTGCCGGGCATTTCAGAAGTGCAGAAGCGTTTTTATGTGCACAAGGCTTTGGACACCCAGCTGCCCGCCCACTCTCAGGTGGTGACGCCGCACACGGAGTTGTCTTCCATGTTTCTGGTGGAGACAGGCCGCGGCTGCTCTCGCAGTTGCCACTATTGTGTCATGCGAAAAACCACCAACGGTGGGCTGCGACTGGTGCCCAAGCAGCGTGTTTTGGAAAGCATACCTGTTTGGGCCAGGCGTGTGGGTTTTGTGGGGGCGGCGGTGGCGGACCACCCCAGGCTGCTGGAGCTTTTGGAGGAGAGCGTTTTGGCGGGCAGGGAGGTGGGGGTTTCTTCGCTGCGGGCGGACCGTTTAAGTTTGCCTTTGGTGCAAGCGTTGCGTGCAGGTGGTGCGAGGGCATTGACGGTGGCCATGGACGGTGCTTCGGCGCGCCTTCGAAACCTGCTGGAGCGCCGCCACACGGAGGAGCACCTTGTGCAGGCGGCGCAGTGGGCCAAAGCTTGCGGCATGCACCACCTCAAGCTTTATGTTATGTTGGGGCTTCCCACGGAGACGGAAGCCGACGTTGAGGAGTTGGCCCGTTTTGCGGTGGAACTTTGCAAGCAGCTTCCTTTGGTTTTGGCGGTAGCGCCTTTTGTAGCGAAGCGCCACACACCCATGGACGGTGCGCCTTTTGCGGGTATTGCCGAAGTGGAAGCCCGTTTGCGTTTGTTGCGCTCTCTTTTACGCCACAAAGCCCAGCTACGCCCCACCAGCCCCCGCTGGGCTTTTGTGGAATACATGCTGGCCCAATGTGGTCCGGAAGCGGGATTAGCAGCGATGGAAGCATGGCGGATGGGGGGGAAGTATGCGCATTGGGCCACAGCCTTTAAAAAATTTGCCCCCCAGCCCTTCATGGCCTGCCGCGTAGATGAGCCCAAGGCGCCCGCCTGGCCCCAGGTGCAACCCCCTTAATTGTGCCCTGAGCAAGGTGCCCCAAACATGTGCTGGACGCCTTGTCCGCTGTGCACAAAGGTTTTGGCACAAGCTGCCTTGCCCAAAGGCCTCACTTGACGAAGTGTTGCCGAGGGGCTACGCTGAACTTGACTGTGGGTGTTACAGACGGTGTGCGGAGAATCGTTTCTAACCATATTGAGGAAGGCTGAGAAAATGCGAAAACTTTTATTATTGGGGTGTTTATGTATGGGCGGGTGGATGTTTGCAATTGTAGGTTGTGGCTCTGACGACTCCCAACCCAAAGAGACTCCCAAGAGCACAACTCCGCCAGGCTCAACCAACACAAGCCCACCAGGCTCAGAGCTCAACTATGTCGAAGTGTGCCAGAAAGGGGCGAAGGCATATACGCGATTCGCTTATTGTAGTCAGAAAAAGGAAGACATCAATGAACTCGATGAGGATGATTATAAAGACTATTTAGATGGCATTACAGAAGATTGTAAAAACAATAAGCAAAAAGAGCTCTTTGAGTGTGCCAACCCAAAGCCCGCAGCCATGCAGACCTTCTTTGACGCAGTCACCAAAGCAGCCGATTGCGATGCAATAGATGAGCTTGAAGATAAGTACAAAGCGATTTGTTCCAGCTCCAACAACAACAATAACAACAACGATATTGACTGGGTTGAAGCCTGCAAGGCCTACGCTGTGCATTATTGGATGGACGCGGTTTGCAACTATGGGTGGACGGAAGCAGAGCGTGATGCCGAATTAGCAGATAGTCTCAAGGACTGCGAAGAAAACGAGCAGTCTGCAAAAGAAGACGTGTTGTACTTTTGTAGCACCCCGACTAAGGAAGCTGTGGAAGCAATAAAGTCATGTGTCCCCCTTCTAAAAGCGGCCAACGGTTGCCCTGCGCTAAAGACTGCGTATGATAAGTGTGACGAACTAGGCGTGTGTCTAGACCAGGAATAGCAACATTCTCGCCGTCAGCTCCCAAGGGCCCCCTCAGCGGGGCCCTTTTTTTGAGGGGGAGTGGGGGACTTATCCGCCTTGAAAGTTAACCTAAACCGGCCTAGCGAACCCAGCTACACTTGACAAAACGCACCTTATAGGTTCTATTTTAAATAAAATCACACCTGTTTTTGGATGAAAGGAGTGAATGATGGCGCAAACAACATTCAGTGTCCGCATGGATTCCGAAATCAAAAAGCAATTTGACGATTTCTGTGAAAAGGTTGGGATGAGCACAACCACCGCGTTTAATCTTTTTGCTCGCGCTGTTTTGCGGGAAAGGCGTCTGCCGTTTGAGGTCAGCACGGTGGCGGATCCGTTTTATAGCGAAAGCAACCTCGCTCATTTACGCCGCGGCATTGCCGCCCTGAACAGTGGTATGGGCATAGAGCGAGACACCGTCAAGGCACCGGAATGAGGACAATCTGGTTCGAAGAAGCCTGGGAAGACCATGTCTATTGAAGCCATTGGCGCAAGAGCGCTTTGGTGTCGGTGACGTTGGTGAATTTTTGCTCGCCGTCTGCAGCGTTCTTTCAGCTCACTCCAACACCCCCCGTCCGCTGTCCGCAAAAGTTCAGCCACAAATAGTGTCAACAAAAACAAAGTCTTGACAGTGGTTATGTGTGTGGAATATATCCTGGCCGCAGATTCGCTGGAAGGTGTGTTGCCGGAAGGTGAATTGGGTGCAGTTTCACAAAAAAGGAAGGGTGGAGGAAAATGCGAAAAATTTTATTGCTGGGGTGTTTGTGTTTGGGTGGGTTGATGTTGGCAGGTGCAGAGGGGAGTTGCATTGTCGATGGAGGGGATGGCAGCGAGAAGAAGAACAACAACAACAATAATAACAACAACAATAACAACAACGGAGAACCTTCAGAACTCAACTTTGTCAATGTGTGCAAAGCTGCGGTGAAGCCGATGATTCGTGAGGGTGTTTGCAAGAAGGGCACAGACGTCGATAAAGAAAAAGACAAAATCAACGAAGACGAGTATGAAAAGGCTTTAGCTGAAGGCGCCAAAGAATGCGAAAAGAATGATCCCAAAGGGTTCTTCAAGGAGCAGTATTCCTGGGAGGGTTGTTCCAAGCCAAATCTCAAAGCAATGCAGGCGCACTATGAAGCTGTGGCGAAGGCCAGCGACTGCGCTGAAATAGCAAAGCTGGAAGATTCAGAAAATTACAAAGCAATTTGTTCTGGCTCCAATGGCAACAACCAAGAGCATATTGCTGCTTGCAAGGCTGTAGCGAAACAATTGGTTCGAGCCGATATTTGTTTCAATGAAGAATATTCTTCCAACTATGATGTCGCTCAATTCCCAGAGAATACAGACATACAGAATTTCTATCAGGGAAAAGTAGACAAATTTATGGCGGAGTGTGAGGAACTGAAGCCAGGGGAGCTGGAGGAAGCCTTTGAGTGCACCCATATTGATTTCAAGGCAATGGAAACCTGCTTCAAAACAATAGATGGGGTAAAGGGTTGCGATGAGGTACAGGGCGCAATAAACAAGTCAGCAGCTTGTAAGTCATATTGCTCCTGACTTCGGCAACACCCAGCATTGAAACTTCAGGGCCCCTTCCCAAGGGGCCCTTTTTTTTGCTCAAAAGCGTTGCTGCTCAAAAAATGTGTTGCTGCCTCTCCCCCTACCTCTTCGGCAGCTTGTTGTCCCTGCTATAATTCGCCCACTTCTCCTCCAGCGCTGCCTTGTCTTCACTCAGGGTTTTGAGGTGTGCCTTTTCCGCTTTGCGTTTTGCGCGCTGTTGCTTTTTGCCATGGTAAAGCATTTGAAAGCAGGTGCCTCCCACCGCAAGCAAAGCGATGGTGCCCCAAATGGCCCACGGAGATTCCAGCACGTTGCTCGAAACCCACCCCAGGCGATAGAGGCTTGCGAGCACCCCCAACACCAACATCCACGCACCCAAAGCGGAGGCAACAAAGGCGCGTATATGGCTCTGCAAAATCAACCCAAAGGCGCCGCCGAGCAAAAAGGCAGGCACAAACCCCAGCAAAGGGTTTTTAAGCCCCAAATAAGCCATGCTGGCAAAGGCCGCAGGAATGCCCAAAACAAGAAACAGCACCACTTCCGGAATGCTGAAACCCACAACGCCAAGCAACACGGCATACACCTGCTCGCTGTCTGCAAAGTCCGGCAAAGCCAGTTGGATGATGACGGGTTTGCTCCAGGCAAGGCCAACGACTGTGCCGATGAGCGCCGTCACAAAACGAAACATAAACCCCTGCCCCACAACCAAAAAACAGGCCCCCAGCACCACGGCAAGGCCAGCACCCCACAAAGGCCAGTGCAGCAAAGTCTCCAGCCATGCCTGGGGACTCCATTGACCATAATTCATTATCCACTGAAACCAGGGGGCAGCGGGAGGAGGCATAAAACTCAACTCCTCCAAAGCGCAACAAGGCCCAACAGCAAAGCGACAACCACCCCCAGCAAGGCATAGGCATAAGCCCAAAGAGGCACCTGGGTACGCGCCGCCAGCCTTTGTGCCACAGCCTGCTGGGAAGGAAGCGGCGAAGGCAGGGGCGAGGGCCAGAGTTTGGCCACGAGGGCCGGCTGCACAGAAATTGCCTCGGGTGTTTGTTTGGCAAGGGCCTTGGCTTGCGCGCGCGCAGCCACAACGTCGCCGGCCTCATAGTGCCAAAGAGCCCTCTCCAGAGGAGAAAGCGGCACAGGTTTTGTTGCACCGTGCTTTTTAGAGGATTTTGCCATAAGCTTTATTATATCGGTTTTTTTCACAAAGAGAAGCTTTCAACTGTGCCAAGGAAAATACAGCGGAGCCTGTTTTGCCCCTAAGCCGTCGACAATTGCTGGCCCTTGTGGGCTCTGGTTTTTTGACTTCCAGCCTGGCTTCCAGGGCCTGGGCTTTTGGAGAAAGCTCCCGCTGGGTACCCGCCATGGCGCAACACTCAGGCCGCTGGGATTTAAGGCGTGCGGCCATGCGTCGCTTTTCCTATGAAATTCAGCGCCGTACCGCCACTGAAGTGAGTTTGGAGCCGGTGCCTGTACCCCTGGACTCTTTGCGCCTATTCGAATTGCCTTTTCTCTATTTCGGCGGGCAGGGTGCTTTTGCGCCCTTGCCTCAGGCCGCGCGTGAAAACCTTCGCCGCTACCTCGAATTTGGTGGGTTTATTCTCGCGGATTCCAACGGAGGAAACAGCTTGATGGAAGACGGTGGTGGGGGAGGAGGATTTGAAACCAGCTTCAAACGCGAAATGTCCCTCATTTTGCCCCAGGCGCCCATGGCCTCACTGGAAGCGGAGCATGTCCTCTTCAAAAGTTTTTATATGCTGCATTCTGCCGCCGGGCGCACAGGCGTCAGCACCTCTTTGGAAGCTTGCCTTTTGGGGCGCAGGGTGGCCGTGGTGCTGATGCCGCATGACTTGCTGGGGGCTTTTGCACGCAACGAGGCAGGACGCTTTGAATACCCCGTTGTGCCCGGAGGAGAAAGGCAGCGCGAAATGGCCATTCGCCTGGCCATGAACATTGTCATGTATGCCCTCTGCCTTGACTACAAAGACGATGCCGCGCACCTTCCCGCCCTCATGAGGCGCAGACGTTAACGCATGGAGTCTCCCGCACTGCATACTTCCGAATGGCTGAGCCTTTCGCCTTTGCCTGCATGGCTGGGGTGGTTGCTTGCCTTGGCATTGCTGGTTTCGCTGGGCTTTTATGCCTGGGGCCTTCGCCGGGAGACGAATGTTTTCATGCGCCGCTGCTTGTTTGGGCTTCGCCTGCTGGTTTTGGCCATGCTGTTGTGGTTTCTCCTGGAGGTAGGCCAGCGCAGCATGACTTTGGCGCATTTGCCGGGGCGCATGGCCGTGCTTGTGGACCAGACAGCCTCCATGCAATTGCCGGCCTACCCTGGCGGAGAAACGCGCGCAGCGCAAGCTGTGAAGGTGGTGCAGAGTTTGCTTGAGCAGCGCGGCGAGGGTTTTGAGAGTGTGGAGCTGTTTGGTTTTGGCGAAAACCTAAGGCCCCTCACCCTGGCTTCTTTAAAGGAGGAGACGCCGAAGGCACAGCACACGGACTTGTTGGCAGGTTTGAGGGCGCTTGGGCATGCCACCCAGGGCAGCAAACCGCTGGTGGGCGTGCTGCTGATTTCCGACGGCGCGGACAACACCGCTTTGCGTTATGGAATGAATGCCCAGGCCGCCACCTTTTTGAAAAGCCTCTCCTTCCCCGTTTCCACCGTGCTGGTGGGCGAAGAAAACCTCGCGGACTTGGCCATTGAGCGCATTCAAGTCGACGGTTTTGCTTTTGTGCGCAGCAAGCTGCAGGTGGATGTCAGCGTGCGCCTGCGTGGTTTGCAAGGCAGGAAACTCAAAATGGTGCTGAAGAGTGAAGGGCAGGTGCTTTCCTCCAAAGAGTTGCAGGCGACACTTGCGGACGAGTTGCAGACGGTTTCCTTCGAAATGGTACCCGACAGGACAGGACGTTTTGTCTACACCGTGGCGGCGGACATTTTCCCTGAAGAAGTTTTGACAGACAACAACGAGCGCTCCTTCAGCCTCAAGGTAATGAGAGACCGCATTCGCGTTTTGCTGGTGTCCGGCCGCCCTTCCTGGGAAGAGCGTTTTTTGCGCGGACTTTTGAAAGAAGATGCCAACATTGAATTGGTGAGTTTTTATATACTGCGCAACCACAACGACGCGACAGAAGTGAGCGATGAAAGCCAGGAGATGTCGCTGATTCCTTTTCCGCTGCGTGAAATTTTTGATGAGCAGCTGGCGAGTTTTGACGTGGTGGTTTTCCAAAACTTTGGCTACACCGAGCCGCAGCTGATGGTTTCTCTCTATGAAGGGAATTTGGAGCGCTACCTTTTCCGGGGAGGGGGATTTTTGTTGATGGGGGGGGACCGCTCCCTCGGTGAGTCCAGACAGGGTTTCAGAGAGTTGGCGCGCACCCTTCCCGTGGAGGCTGCGGGGAGGGCGGAGCTGCAGAAATTCCACCCCCAACCCACGCCCGAAGCTTTGCGCCACCCCATTACAGCCCTGGGAAAAAACAGCGAAGAGACAAAAAAACTGTGGGCCCAGCTGCCCGCCTTGCAAGGCCTAAACCGCACACGCGCCAAACCCAAGGCAACCGTACTTTTGGAGCACCCCACGCTTTTGGCAGGAAACCAGAAACTCCCCGTATTTGCCCTATGGGAATATGGCCGCGGCCGAGTGGCAGCCCTCACCGTGGACTCCACATGGCACTGGGCTTTTGTGGCGCATTCCACAGGAGCGCCTTCCCACACGTATGAACGTTTTTTCAAAAACACGCTGCGGTGGCTAAGCAGAGACCCCGACTTGACACCGCTGCAAATATTTGCGGATGCGCCTCGTTTCTCAACGGGAAAAACCGTGGGCGCCAGCATAAAAACCCGCACAGCGGATTATGCAGCTGCACCGCACACACGTTTGAGTGTGGAGCTGCTTTCCTCGGAAAAACGGCAGCGCGTCCAAATGTTGGAGATTGAAACCGACAGCGAAGGACAAGCGCATGTGGAATTCAACGGCCTCGAAAAAGGCGCCTACAAACTGGTGGCCCGCAGCCTTCCGGCAGCCGAGCAGGAAAGCGAAGACGCTTTTGTCATAGAGTCCTTAAGCGAAGAGCTTTCAACGGCCAGGGCTTCTTCGCAGACACTGAGCGCCCTTTCAGAAGCCACTCAAGGACGTTTTTTCAAAAACGGCGTTGTTTCTCTGAAAGAGATTCCCCGCCACAAACCGGCACCTGTGGAAATTGGCCGCTCCAAAGACGAGCCCAAATGGGACAAGTGGTATTTTTTCCTTTTCTTTATTAGCTTTTGTGTGCTGGAGTGGGCATTGAGACGGCGTTTAGGTTATGTCTAATTGTTTTGGAAAATAGAGAGCGGGAGGGTTTCCCAGAGGGAGGTGTGCGGATGACAAGGGAAGAAGCTTGGTCTTTGCTGGCTTTTTTGGGCATAAGGACTGGGATGACCGTCTCTCTGCGCAACATACCCCCTGAATTCCAGGAGAAAGTGGTGCCTTTCCTGGAAGGCGTCCATTTGATGGATGAGTGCAAAACCGGGGTGGACATCAGCCTGTTTTTTACTTGCAGCAAAATTGAATTGGTAAAACATTTGCCAAAGTTGTTTAGGGGAATGTCGGCAAACGGCAGAATTTGGGTGTTTTTTCCGAGGGATGTGCAAACGGAAGAAGTTCCCGACGAAGAGTTTGTTCGCCTGACAGCTTTACACTTGGGTTTAGAAGACGACAGGCGTTGTCCTTTCATTTTTGGGTGGATGGGGCTTCGGTTGCGTTGGAAGCCCTCCTCGAAACGTCTGGAAAAACCAAGTTTTTGTTGTTGAAGTCTTTACAGGAAAGAGAACTTCTGAAAACCTAGGCGTGGTTTCGAGTTTGACGGGAAAGGCTTCCCCGAGGTTTTGCTTTGAGTGGTGGTTAAAAGTGCAAGCCTTTGAGGGGCCAAATATTTTAGGGAGGCTAGGGATAGCCTTGGGAGTTTAGATGAGATGGCATAGTCATTCAAAAAGACAAGGACACAGGCTCCTAAGCTCCGCCACTCCATTCTTTAAATGCGGCACAGGCCGAGCCTTTTGTGTTTCCCGTCCAGAAGGGTTTCGTTCCAATGGGCTGCAAGTAGGGTTTCAACATGAGCAGTATTCTTATCATCAACGCGACGGGACGCGAGACGCGCGTCGCCTTGGTGGAGAATGGGCACATTTCGGAGTTTTATTTAGAGCGTAAAAAAGACAAAGGAATCGTCGGCAACATCTACAAAGGCAAAATAACGCGTGTGCTTCCGGGCATGCAGGCGGCATTCGTCGACATTGGCATCGGCAAGGCCGCGTTTCTATATGTCAGCGATGTTTCTTACGATCCGGAGTTTTCAAAATTCCACTATGAGCTGACAGAAGGCGAGCACGACGAGGAGGTGGCCGATGTATTGGAAGAGCCCCTCGTTTTGGAAGAGCCTCTGGAGGATTTGGAAGCTGCCGGCCCTTTAGGCACAGAAGTTTCTGCCAAAGAGCCACAAGCACCGCTTTCTGAGTTGGAAAATGCCTTCGTTGGCCTTTCTCTGGTTTCTTCAAAAGAGGCGCCCTTGTTGTTACCGGCGGGTTTTGCACCCGAGGAAGGGGTGTCGGGAGGAGAAGAAAAAGAAGGAGGTTTTTCCAACGCCCCCACAGGCGCAGAAGTGATTGCCGCCACCTTGGAAAACGCCCCTGTTTTAAGCGAAGAAGAAAGTCAGCTTCGCATGCTGGAGCGTCGTGCCGGCTTGCGTTTTTTTGAAGACAAACGCCAGAAGCGCACGGCCAAAATTGAGGAGCTTTTGCAGGTTGGGCAGGAAGTGCTGGTGCAGGTTTCCAAAGACCCCATAGGCAGCAAAGGTGCACGTTTGACTTCTCACATTTCCATTCCGGGCCGGCACCTGGTTTTTATGCCGACGGTGGACCATGTGGGCATCAGCCGACGCATAGGCAATGACAGAGAGCGTCGGCGCCTGCGCGACATTGTCGAGCGCTTAAGGCCCCCCGGTACAGGTTTTATTGTGCGCACGGTTGCCGAGAATGTGACGCAGGAAAAACTGGAGGCGGACATTCGTTTCCTTCTGGAGGTTTGGAAAGGCACCTTACGTGAGAGTGAAGCGCGCAAGACGCCGGGGCTGGTACACCCGGACTTGGATTTAATTCTGCGTGCCACGCGCGACTTGTTTGCAAGAGATGTTGAGCGTTTGGTGATTGACGACCGCGACGAATACATGCGTGTCCTGAATTTTGTCTCTGCGCAGGACTCTGCACTCAAAGAGCGCGTCTCTTTGCACGAAGATGGGGAACCCATTTTTGATGCTTATGGCATTGAAGAGGAAGTGAAGCGCGCACAGCAGCGCAAGGTATGGCTCAAAAGCGGAGGCTACCTCATTTTCGATCAGGCAGAAGCTTTGACAGCCGTGGATGTGAATTCAGGCCGCTATGTCGGGAAAAAAAGCCTCGAAGAGACGATTACCAAAATCAACGTGGAGGCGGCGAAGGAGATTGTCTATCAGCTTCGGCTGCGCAACATTGGCGGCATTATTATTTGTGACTTCATTGACATGGAGAAGTCTCAAAACCGCGACAAAGTTTTCAAAGCCCTGCAGGAGGCTTTGGGCAGAGACAAAGCCAAAACCAATGTGCTGCGCATTTCCGAGTTGGGGCTTGTGGAGATGACACGCAAACGCGTGCGCGAGTCCATAGGCCGAGTCGTCTACGAAGATTGCGCCTATTGCGATGGCCAGGGTTATGTAAAAACCATCACCACCGTGGCCTATGAAATTTTTCGGCAATTGCGTCGTTTTGCCAGCACACTGAAAGACCCCACCCTCGTCATTCACTGCAATATGGATGTGGCCAGTTTGTTGCTGGGTGAGGAGCGTGGAGAATTGCGGCACCTCATGGACAGACTCAACAAGTCCATTTATGTGCGAGGGCAACACAACTACCACCGGGAGCAATATGACATTTATGCGCGCTCCACCTTAGGGCCGGAGCACAAAATAGCCTCTTCGAGAGAGCGCTTTGAGACGGCAGGCAGCTATGGTGCCCCCAAACCTCGCAACGTGGAAGGGCGCTCTTCAGAAGGGCATGAGCGAGGCATGAAGCGAAGTCGTCCAAACCGTGAGAAGACACGCAAGGATTCCAAAAAACCTTCTCGAAACCTCGGAGTTGTGGGAGCGGAATACGAAGCGGATGGCGCTGCCGACACCTCAACGGATGCTTCATAGGAAGCTTGAAGTGTTGCACAGCGCACATGTTGCACAGCGCCAATGGGAAGTGGGTTGTGGCAAGTCCCTATTTCCAGGAGGGGATGTTTGTTAATTGAAATCCGGAAGTTTGTTCGCGCCCTGAGAAAAAGCCCCTTTAAACGGAGCGGACACGGCATGGCCGTTTCCGCCGGCCACCTCACCTTCATTTCGTTGATGTCGTTGATGCCTTTGCTGGGTGTCGTCATGGGCATCATCCAATGGTTTTATGGGCCACAACTTTCTTTGTGGCTTGTGCAACTTTTGGAAGAAGGCGTCGCCCCGGGAATGCATGAGAAGACGCAGGCCATTTTGCAGATGTTTGTTTCGGCTTTTTCATCCGTTGCGATGGGCTCCTTGTCGTTTTTCCTTTTGCTTTTGTCCGCCATTGCCCTGTTGCAGAACCTGGAAGTTGCCTTCAACGAAATTTGGGGGGTTTCCGGGAGCCAAAACCCCTTGTCCAGAGGGCTTTCCTATTCAGCGGTGTTGTTGCTGGGGCCCATTGCTTTGGGGTTTTTTCTGTCAGGAAGCGTTTTCCTGCAGCGTCTGCTGACGAAATGGGGCTGGCCCTGGCTTTCTTTGCTCAGCTGGGGCGTTTCCATTGTGCTTGCCCTGGGTTTTCTTGTTTTGCTCTATAGGCTTTTGCCCCGGGGGGGCGTTTCATGGAAGGCGGCGTTTTTGGGGGCTTTGGGAGCGGGCATTCTATGGGAGTTTGCTCGCTTTATATACCAAAATGCGGCCCATTCTTTTTATCAGGCCAACGTCGCCTGGGGCTCCTTAAGTGCCTTGCCCTTGTTTTTAATGTGGCTCTACCTCTCCTGGTACCTCATATTGCTCGGCGCACGTTTTGCCTATGCGTGGGACCACCGGCATTTCCAGGAGGCCTTCAAACGACTTCACAGGCACCCACGTGCCTGCGAGCTGATTGGTGCACGCATTGCGAAGGAATTTTCAAAAATGGGTGTGGACGGGCCGCAGTCGTTGACTTCCGGCCTGTTGGCGAAGCGTTTGGAACTTCCAAGGCAAAGGGTTGAAGAAGTGGTCCAGCTTCTGGTGAAGGCGAACCTGCTGGAGAGGGGGCCCAAAGAGGCGCTTTTGCCGGCCAAACCCATGAAAGAATTGACATTGGCGGACATCAGCTTAGCGGTGGGGGCCATGCCGTCGTTTTATCGCCACCTTTCGGGTGAAACGCAGCCAGCCATTGCGCAGATAGAAAAATTGTTTTTTTCAATAGATGAAGACAGCCTGAGTCGATTAAGAGGCATGAATTGGGAAGCCCTGGCAGATTTATAGCCCTGGCGCAGGTATCGACGTTTTCTTTGTTGATTTTTTGTAGTTTTCGTGCAGATTTTGCTTTCATAGCCATGAGAGTTTTGGACCCCCAGAGAGAACAGCAATGCTCAAATCCGATATTGTCAACAAATTAGTAGAAAACCGAAAAATGACTTTGAAGCAGGCAGAAGCCACCGTTGAAACGATTTTTGGCTCCATGCAAGACGCCCTCATTCGCGGCGAGAATATTGAAATTCGAGGTTTTGGCGCATTCCATACCAAAGAATATGGCGGCTATCAGGGGCGAAACCCCAAAACCGGCGAAACCATTCCCGTCAAACCCAAGCGTGGCCTTTTGTTCCGCACAGGCAAAGAGCTCAAAGAGCGCATTAACCGCGCAGGCTCTGAGCGGGACTCCACCAAAAACACTTAGAGCATTCCGAGGAATTCCAAGCGCATCCAAGCTTCTTGTCCGTTGGCCGTGCGTATTTTGGCAAATTGGCCGGCGCGCTCCAGGATGCGGACTTTGAGTCCTCCATGAAGCTTAAAAACTTCTGTGGCCTGCTCCGAGGGAAGTTGCAGCGCTGCAGCGGTTTCGGGAAGCACAATGCTTTCTTCCCATTGTGAAGGTGCATAAGCTTTGGCCCAAAAGGTGAAGGCGCAAAGGCCGAATAAACCCCAAAGCAAAAAGTCCATGGCTCTCCACAGGCGTGCCTGCTTGGGGAAGAGGCGAAAGCAAACAAAACTCAAAAGCAGGGCCCAGGCCAAGCCCAGCAAAATCCACGCTAAAAAAGTGTTGGACATGTTGCGCAGCACGCGGTGGAAAAAGGGCGTTTCAACAGAGGGCACAGAGTCCGCCTGTTGAGAGCGTGCCCAGGCCAAATTAAAAAGAATGTCTTTGGAGCCTGAAGAGAGTTGGTTGGCTTTTTCCAAATTCCAAATGGCACAACCCAACTCTTTAAGCTCCAGGCAGGTGGTTCCAAGGTTGTGGTGCAGCGCTGCTCCAACCAGGTTGGCGTCCAGCAATTTTTGGTAGGTGTTTTTGGCCTGGAGGTAGTTTTTTGCAGCAAATTCCTGGTTGGCTTGCTCAAAAATGGCTTCGGCTTCTTGCGGACTAAAGCTGCCTAAAAGGCTTAAGGCTAACACAGACAAAACATTCATCGCCACTCCTTAAGGACATGGCCTATGGCCTCGCAAACCCTGTCTATGGACTGAGAATGCAAAGGCGCATGCCCAAACTGTATTGCATCACATTCGCCGAGTACAAAAAGCACTTGTCTGCACATGGCCTCCGAAAAACCATGCTCCTGCATTTTGGAGTTGAGTTGCTCCTGCGTGAGTCCTTGAGTGGAAAAGCCAAGCTTGCACTCCAGAAAAGCCATGACATTTTTTCCAAGCAAAGAGAATGAAACAGCGCTGGGGTTTGTTTTTAATTCACCGACGGAGGTGTGGATGGCGCGGATGGCGGATTTTTCTCTTTGACGTTGTTGCTTTTTGACAGAAGAGCCCATTTTCGAAAGGGCAAAACGCATAAGCATTGCCAAAAAGCGCAAAGCAATGGGCAAAGCAACCCACATCCAATAGGTGTTTTTTTGCGTCAGCGAAACGGGAGGGGGGGCAAGTTGGGCTTTGTGGCGAATGGGGTGAATTTTTTCTTGCTCCAAAAAGGCCAAACCTTTTGAATTTGCCACCGCATTTTTGGAAGTGCTGTCTGCGTTGCCGGGAAGCACAAGCCATGTCACAGGGGCCGTTTGGGCCAAATCCACCTGCGCCGCTTCCACGTTAAAATAGTTTAACTTCACCGCTGGCACCGTGAAGTTTCCGGCCTCCTGAGGAATGACGACATACTGCATGCTGCGGCTGCCCGACAGCTTGTTGCCCAAAGTCTGCGTGCTGTTTTGAATGGTTGGCGGAAAAGTTTTGAATGCGCCTGGAAATTCCAACTCCAGGGGCGGCACATTTCTGACGTTTCCTGTGCCTCGAAGCACCAGGCTGAGCTCAATGGGTTGCCCCACGGTGAAAGGGCCCGCAGGTGCCTTCAGCTCCAACTTCCATTGCCCTACAGGGAGGTTTTCGGCCAAAGGGGGGAGGGCTTTGACTTCCAGCGTCAGCGCATTGCTTTCACGGCGCACCTCACGTCCTCGAAACAGCTGCCCCACAATGAAGTCCGCTGTTGCCGGCTCCAGGGTGAAACTTCCGGGTTGTATGCCAAACAGCGCTCGTTTTTTGAGTGTGGTGACATGGTAATTGACACCGTCCACGGATTTTCGCTCCGTCAGCAAAGGCCAGCTCAGCTCCAAATCCTCACTCAAAAAACCTTTTAAAGCGGGCATGGAGATGGATTCAAGAGAAGCGTTGGCTGTACGGGAGTACAGCAGCAGACTTAACAACACCTGCTCCCCTACATAGGCAGAGGTTTTGTCCAGTGTCATTTGGATGAACAAATCCGAGTCTGTGCGGGGAATCAGCGGTGTGTTTCTGGAAGTGCTTTCTTTGAGAGAAGACGAAGGGGGTGTCTTGCTTTGAACAACCTGAATGGGGATGGGTTCCGTTTTGTAGGTGTGGTTTCCTGCTTTCAAAAGTGCCGCAGGAATCATCAGCCGCCCTTCTTTTTTTGCACGCAAAGTCAGGAGGTAGCGCTGCTCTTTTTTGGATGTTCTGCCCGTTCCATATTGAAGCTGGGTGGATTGGGAGCGTGAGAGGACTTCAAAGTCATTGCTGGCCGGAAGCTCCACCTGAGCGTTGTATGGAAAATCCGAAATGACAATGTTGAGTTGAAACGTTTCTTCGAGGTCCACCGTTGATTTGTCGGTGAATTGGAAAAACTCAAGCTCTGCCTGCGCCGGGAGAGCGCAAAGGAGAAAAAAGAAAAAGCACCTACCAATCTTTCTCATATTGCCACTCCTCCACAGGCGGTTTTTTCTGGAAACGCCAGGGCTCATAACTTTTCTCATCCATTCCAAAAGCATCCAAAATTTTATCCGCGTCTTCCTGGCTGAGTTGTTTTCCTCGTCGCCCGGAAGAGGGTGTATTCCCGTCTAAAGCTTCTTCCTTCGAGTGGCTGTGTTTGGATTTGTCGCCGGTTTTTGTGTCGTCAGCGTTTTGAGGGGTGTCTTTTTGCCCTTGGGTTTGTGTCTCATTGTCAGAAGGTGTGGAAGTTGTTTTGTCGGAAGACGCTTGCTGGGAAGAAACATTTTCAGCGTCAGAGGGAGTGTTGTCGGGTTTGTCTTTTTCTTCAGAGGTGTCGTTGTTTTTTTGGGGTTTTTGAGGAGGGGGGGGCTGGTGGAGCAGAAACTCCAAATTATGCCTTGCCATGCTGTCCTCAGGGTTCATTCTCAAGGCCTGGCGGTAAGAAGCAATGGCATCCGCCGTATTGCCCATGGCTGCATAGGTATTGCCCATGTTATAAAAAATATCCCCCCGCAATTTGTCGGCATTTAATTCTCTGGCACGGCTGAAGGACTGAAGGGCTTCCTGGTATTTCTCTTGTTTATAAAGTGTTGTGCCCCGGTTGAATTCCAGCTGAGCGTTTGCAGGCATTTGGGTTTGGGCTTCTTCAAACGCTTCATGGGCTTGCTCGAAACGCTCTTGCTTATAAGCCTCCATGCCGTGTTGGACGCTGGGAGGAATTTTTTGAAAGAGGTTTTGCGCAAAGGCAGCAGAGGAAAAGCCCAACACAAACCAAAGCCCGAACAAAACGCTGCCTCTCATGTTCTGGCCCTCCTTAAAGAGGAGGGCACAAGCATTCCGGACAACAAAAACAGGAGTCCAAGGGCAACAAAGAGTTGGAACATTTCCGCATAACGGGTGGTGATGCGAAATTCGAATTCTTCTTTTTGCATGGAGTCAATGCGCTCAGCGACGAGGTTTGCTGCAACGCCCGCAGGCTCATAAAAAAACGCACCCCCCGTTGCATGGGCGATGTTTTGGAGGAGTTGAGGGTTGAGTTGGGAAATGACGGTTTTGTTTTGTGCGTCTTTGCGGTAGCCGACAATGTTGCCATTCGTGTCATATTGAGGGATGGGCTCCCCTATTTCGCTGCCAATGCCGACGGCAAGCACTTGAGCGCCCACGGCTTTGAGTGCAGCTGCTGCACTTTCCACCTCCCCCACCAAATCCTCCCCATCCGAAAGCAAAACAACCACACGGCTTTTGGAGCCTTTGCCTGCCTCTTCCAACACCTGGGCTGAAAGCTTGAGTGCGGAACCCAAATGGGTGGGGCCGGGAGGAAAGGCGTCGACATGAAGGCTGTTGAGAAAAAGTTGTGCCGCGCCATAGTCACTGGTGAGAGGGCATTGCACAAAAGCCGAGCTTGAAAAAGCCACAATGGCAATGCGGTCACCTTTGAGTTGGTTGATGAGGTGGAAAAACTCCAATTTTGCCCGCTCCAGGCGGCTGGGCAGAATGTCTTTTGCAAGCATGGATTTGGAAACATCTATGGCCAGAACAATGTCCACGCCGCGACGTTTCACCATTTCCGTGTGGCTTCCACATTGAGGCTGACTCAAAGCGATGACAAAAAAACTCAAACCCCAGAAAGAGAAAAAGGCTTTATACAGGGGTTGTCTTCTCGAAATGCCGGGTGCCAGCGCATGAAGCAGGTGTGGAGCGACAAAGGCCTTGGCCTTTTCAATGCGAAACCATGCATTTCGCAAACTCCACACAGTGAATGCTGTGACAAGCACAAGCCCAAACAACATCCACGGCAGGTGGATGTTGATGGGATAGCCCAAAAAATGGAATTGCCAATCATTCATGGGAACACACGCAAGGGGCCGTTTTGAAGGACCATTTGAGCCAACATCAGCAAAAAAGCCGAAAGCAGAAAACCACCAAACAATTCTTTGTAGCTGGAATCCGGAGTGCCATCGAGCAACTTGGAGCGCTCAAAAGCATTGAGTGCGCTTTGAAGTCCCTGCTCCAGGGATTGTTTGTCGGTGGCAATATAGGACAAACCTCCGGAGGTGGCCGCCACATCTTCAAGCAATTTGGGGTTGGTTGGAATCTCTATTTCAATCCATTCAATGACTCCAAACAAGGGGTTGTTTTTGGGGAAGGGGACTTTGCCTCCTTTGCCGACCAATATGGTGTAAATGGGGATGTTGTGGCTTGCGGCCATTTGTGCCGCGTCCAGAGGCGACAGGCGGCCCGCATTGTTGTCTCCATCCGTTATCAGCACAATGACTTTGCTTTTGGCCTCGGATTTGCGCAGGCGAAGCAAAGCCGTCGCCAAAGCATCCCCAATGGCAGTGCCGTCCTGAATGACGCCTGTTTTCAGCTGCCCCACAATCTGCCTGAGAATGTTATAATCCAAAGTGAGCGGCACATGCGTGTAGGCGAGCCCCGAAAAAACGACGAGGCCAATTCGGTCATTGCCTCTTTGGCTGATGAAGTCAGAAAGCACCTGTTTGGCGACATTCATGCGGTTTAAGGGTTTGAAATCCGCCGCTTCCATGGAGGTGGACAAGTCCAGCACAATCATAATGTCAATGCCCTCCACCGTTTGTTTCCTTGTATAACGCTCCTGTATTTGAGGGCGGGCCAAAGCCACAATGGCCAAAAAAAGGCTCAACATTTTTAAGAAGGGAAGCACCCACAACAGGCGGGCGCGCATGCCTCTGGTTTGTGCCGTAAAGAGGGCCGTCCAAGCAAAACGCAATGCGGTGCGCCTTCGTTGGTTGCGAATATAAAAAACGCAGACGAGGGGCAACAGAGCCAGAAGCCACAGTGCATAGGGGCTATGGAAGTGGAGGTTGTGCATGGCGAGTGGACGGTTCATCCTTTGGAGCGGTTTTGTCAACCAGGCGGTAGGCAAATTCTAAGTCTGACTCACACTTGGAAAGCTCAGCCTGCCCCTTCGCATATTTGACAAAGTCGGATTCATAGGAAAACTGAGCCAGGGCGTCGAGAGGAAGCTCGGCTGCAGGCAGTTGCTCTATGGAGGCCATCAACTCCGTGGTTGTGCATTCCAAAGCATCAAACTGATAAAGCTCGCCCAAATACCCACGGATGATTTCGGAGAGCGAAAAATAATATTCACGTGTTTTGCCTTGTGCAGGAAGCGCCTGCGCTCGAAGTGCATTCAACGCCTCTCGTGTCCTTTCTGCCAGGGGCTTTGCAGGGGCCATAGAAGGTGCTGCTTTTTTCCTCTGGTGCAGCCATTTCCAGAGGAGGACAAAAGCCAGGGCCATGGCCAAAACAGCAGCTCCCCAATAGAGTGCCGTATAGCTGGGTACAAAAACAGGGGCCGGCGGGCGGACGTCTTCCAGCGAGGAAGGTGCTTCTGCGTGAGAAGCGGCCACCAGGAGGTTTTGGCTCGGCAAAACGAAAACGCCCGCTTGTGTGGGGGTTGTCACCTCCAGTTGGAAAGCAGGCAGCTTGAGTGTGCCCAACTCAAAGGCAGCCATTTGAATGGAAAAGGTGGTGGTGCTTTCTTGAGGGCTGTCCTGGCGTTCACGTGTTTTGGAGAGAACGTCAAAGCGGGTGTCGTTGGGCAAAGTGGAAAGCTCAAAACGCAAAGTGCCCGGGTGCTTCAGCACCACGTTGAGCGAAAAAGGCTGCCCCAGGTACACGGTTTGAGGGCTTAGGTGAATGTCAACGGAGGTGGGCGCCAAGTCGGGCTTAGGTGTTAAATCATCTGTCAAGGCAGTGGGACTCCGCTCAAGTTTTTATGGAACTGTGCTGGTGAATTTTGCATGAGTTCCTTTCATCGTTCAAGTGGACAAGCTGCCAAAAGCTTGTGAGAGTGACAATCCTCCTATGTTCCTTTTTTGCGGCATCGCTTTGTTGTTGTCCACCCTGTCTTCTACTGTGGGGGAGGAGCGCTCTCTAACTCCTCTAACTCCCAAAATCTCCTTAGTTACTTTTGGGCCCGGCGACGAAGTCCCCGCATGGTGGGGGCACATTGCCCTCGTTGTTGAAGAGCTGAAACAGGAGGAGGGGGGGGAGCGTCAACGCCACAGCGGAATGTACAACTACGGCACTTTTGTTTTCGACGAAAAAATGCTCTCCAATTTTGCCATGGGGCGCCTGAAGTTTTGGCTGGATGTCACACCTGTATGGCCTCTTTTGTTGCTGTATGCGCGAGAAGACAGAGATGTGCGTTTATTATTCTTCGATTTGGCGCCCCAGGAAGCCAGAGACATGGCCGCGGCGCTGAAAGAGAATGCTTTGCCTCAAAACCGCCACTACTTATACCACCACTACAACGACAACTGTGCGACACGCATACGCGACATTTTGGACAACGCTGTTTTGAAGGGGCAGTTTTCTGCCTGGCTTAAAGCGCAGCCCGCCAGCATGAGCATACGCGAGCATACACGGCGCTATTCCGCGGTAAACCCCTTCATGCTTCTGCTGTTGGATTTTTTTCAAAACGATGAGCTCGACAAAAACATCAGCGCTTTTGAAGAAACTTTTTTGCCGGACGAATTGGAAAAACGCATTCTCGAATTCTCCACCCACCGCGCAACCCCTCTGGCCGAAGGGCCCTACTACTCTTTCAAAGCCCAGGTACGGCCCCCTCCCCCCAAGCTGCCACCCAGGACAGAGTTGCCATGCCTGGGCATAGGCCTGGGTTTTGCTTTTGTTGCGGGGGCGTTGGGGCATGCTTCGCAAAAGCGGGTGTGGGCGAGGTGGGGCCTGGGCCTTTGGGGCATGTTGTGGTTTTTGCTTTGGGGTTTTCTGGGCAGCGTCCTTCTGGCCATGGAGTGGACGGACCACACCGTGACGCATGGGAATGAAAACCTTTTTCTGGCAAACCCGCTGCTGCTTCTGGGTGTTGTCTGGGTTTGGCCTTTTATGCGCAAAGGCACCCAGCGCTGCACCCGGCGCCTGGCCGGCTTGTGCTGCTGGGTGGCGGCCCTTTCCTGGCTGGGGCTTGCACTGAAGGGGCTTCCCATGTTTGAACAGAACAACTGGAACATACTCGCGCTGGTTTTGCCTGGGCACAGCGCTTTGGCGCTTGTTTTGGGAGCGTTGGCTTGGAAAAAAACTTCCTCCTCCTCCTCCTCCTCGGCCCCTGCCTCAAAACGCTCCCTCCCCAAAAAAACCAGCTAAGCGAAACAACTTTCTGCAAATTCCCAGTTCACCAGGTGCTTCAAAAAAGTTTCCACGTATTTGGCGCGCAGGTTGCGGTAGTCAATGTAATAGGCATGCTCCCATACGTCGCAGGTAAGCAGGCATGTCTGCCCGTGTTTCAGCGGCGTGTCCGCGTTGCTGGTGGTGGTCATTTTTAAAGTGCCCTTGTCCGAGACAAGCCAGGCCCAGCCGGAGCCGAATTGACTGGTTGCCGCGCTGGCAAACAAAGCAGAGAATTCTGCAAAACTCCCAAAGTCCCGCACAAGGGCTTTGGCAAGCGCCCCTTGAGGCTCTCCTCCCCCCTGGGGTTTCATGGACTTCCAATAGAAGTCATGGTTCCAAACCTGGGCGGCATTGTTGAAGACAGCACCTGAGGCGCTTGTGACAATTTCTTCCAGGGAAAGCTCCGCTTCGGGTTTTCCCTGGAGCAGGTTTTTGAGGTTGTTTAAATAAGTTTGGTGGTGTTTCTCATGGTGGAAACTCAGCGTTTCTTCAGAGAGGTGAGGCAGGAGGGCGGTTTTGGAGTAGGGCAGGGGGGCAAGTTCAAATTTCAAAATATTCTCCTTTTTTATTTGGAAGGCTTATACCTCCACTACACCCTGCAGCGACAGACTTTGCTTGAGGGCCTTGTTAAAAGTTGCTTGGAGAAGCTTTTGAGATGTGTGTCATTCTCGCATACCAGGGAGAAATGCATGAGCAGCATGAATGAAGTGGAGTTAAGTCTGTTGGATTTGGAAGAGCGCCTTGGGGGACTTCGGAGGAGTCTTTGACGTAGAGCGCAAACGCTCTGACATTGCCCGCATTGAGCAGGAGGCTTCGCTGCCGGGCTTTTGGGACACACCCATGCAAGCCCAGAAACTGCTGAAGCAGAAGACAGAGCTTGAGCATGTCGTCAAAACCCTGGACGAGGCCCAAAGCGCCCTGGAGGACGCCAAAGTGCTGTGGGAGTTGGGCCAGGAAGCCGGGGACGCTTCAACGCTGGAAGAGGCGGGCGCTGTTGTTTCCCGTCTGGCAGAAAGCATTCGCAGCTTGGAGCTTCAGCGAATGCTTTCGGAGAAGACGGATCGCCTCAACTGCTTCATGGAAATTAACGCCGGAGCGGGAGGCACCGAGTCCATGGACTGGGCTTCCATGCTGCTGCGTATGTACACGCGCTATTGTGAGCAGCATGGCTGGAAGGTGGAGGTGAATGACATGGTGGAGGGTGAGGAGGCGGGCTACAAAAACGTCTCCCTGCGTGTGGAGGGGGACTTTGCATATGGCTACCTCAAAGCGGAGGTGGGCATTCACCGTTTGGTGCGCATAAGCCCTTTTGACGCGAATGCGCGTCGCCACACTTCCTTTGTGGCCGTGGACGTCTACCCGGAGTTGGATGATGAAATTCGCGTGGACATTCCGGAGAAGGACGTCGAGTTAAAATTTATACGCGGTGGGGGGGCGGGGGGGCAGAAGGTGAACAAAACTTCGTCGACGGCCCAGTTGCGCCACCTGCCCACAGGCATGGTTGTCACTTGCCAGACGGAGCGCTCTCAAAACGCCAACAGAGAAATGGCATTCAAAATTCTCAAGGCGCGCCTTTATGACTTGGAAAGGAAGAAGCGCCAGGAAGCCAAGGACGTTGCTGAAGCGGCCAAGGCGGACATTGCCTTCGGCTCCCAAATAAGGAGTTATGTGCTGGCCCCCTACCGTCTCGTGAAGGACTTAAGGACAGGAGTGGAGACGGGCAATGTGGACAAGGTACTGGATGGGGAGTTGGATGTGTTTATTGTAGCTCAGCTGATGGGGGTTAAAAACCCAAGCAGAGCGCCTGCGGAATGAGGTGGGGGGCACCCCAGCTTTGAGGGCCGCGCCCTTTAGAATGGCCTATGCTTTCATATTCAGAATAGGCCGCACGTGGGCCACAATGTCCACCATGTCCTGCTGTTGCTTCATCACCTCAAAAATATTTTTATAAGCGAAGGGTGACTCATCCAAAGTCCCATTGCTGATTTTGGCGACAATGCCATGCATGGTGTCGGCGAAACTTTTAAGCTCCAGAGAGCGTTTGGCCGCTTGCCTTCCAAGCACGCGTCCGGCGCCGTGGGAGCTTGACCAGAGGCTTTCCGGGTTGCCTTTGCCGCGCACAATGAAACTCCCGTCACGCATGTTTCCTGGAATGACACCCAGCATGCCTTCTTCGGCATGTGTTGCCCCTTTGCGGTGAATCCAAAGCCCCTCCTTCTTGTCCACGTGGTTGTGGTTTCGATTGATGAGCTCTGCCCAGTTGGCCTCTCCAACCAGCAGCGAGTCCAGCACTGCGACAATTCTCCGCATCATCTCCCGGCGGTTTTCCAGAGCGAAGGACAGACAAAAATTCAAGTCCATGAGGTAGTCCTTGCCCTGGACACCATGCACTTCAAAACCAAAATGTCCTTCACGCGCTTTGTGGCCGCCGCTGGCCAGACGCATGTGGTGTGTTGCCACAGCATGTCCAATGCCGCGTGAGCCTGAGTGGATGACAACCCACACCCTTTCCTTCTCATCCACGCCAATTTCGGCAAAGTGGTTTCCGCTGCCCAGAGAGCCCAATTGGCGAAGGCCGTCCTTGGCGAAAATGCTTTTCAGAGTTTGAGAGCGCGCCAAATGCCGCTCCTCTTTCCAGGGAGTGTTTTGGGTGTTGTGAGCAGAGCCCACAGGAATGGCCTTATAAATTTTTTCGAAAATTTCCTGCGCTTTTTGACGCACCCTGGGAGCGGAATAGGTGGTGGGAAGGGCGCACATGCCGCAGCCAATGTCATAACCCACCCAGGCGGGCACAACCACGTCTTTTGTGGCCACCACTGCGCCGATGGGCAGGGAATAACCGACATGCACGTCAGGCATGAGGGCACCGCGCACGACAAAAGCTTGTTGCATGGCGCTTTCAAATTGCCTGAGCGCTTCTTCCTCCGCGACTTCGGCGAAGATGCGATGGGGTTTGTCGGCATTCAGCTGCATGGCTTTTTTGGCCGGCCCGGCAGTCCACTTGCGAGAGAAGTTGTTTTCAATTTTCAGGGCCCTCTTTGAGCGCCGCATCCATGCGTGCGAGGGCTTCTTCGCGGCCCAGCAAGTCCAGTGTTTCGCTGATGCCTGGGCTGATGGTTTGGCCGGTGACGGCAACGCGGATGGGTTGGGCAACTTTGCCCAAACCCACTTGCTGAGTTTCGGCGACTTCACGAATGACAGCTTCAATGTTGGCCGCCGAAAAGTCGCTGGCAGCCAGACGCTCGCGCGCCGCACGCAACAAAGCGAGGCCTTCAGCACCCAAGTGTTTGGCTTTGGCTGCCAAGTCCATGCGGACACCTTTTTGGAAATAGCAGACACCCAGGCGTGCCATTTCGACGAGGGTTTTGCTGCGCTCCCGCAAAGCCAGCACGGTTTTTTCCACTTTGGAAAGCTCCAACGGTTGGGTGGCACCGGCTTCCAGAAGGAAGGGGAGGAGGGCGCTGGCTACTTCGGAGGGCGGCAGGGTTTTCATCCAATATTGGTTGAGCCACAGAAGCTTGTCAGGGTTCCACACGCCCGAAGTTTTGCCGACATGCTCAAAACCAAAATACTCAACCATCTGCTTAAGGCTGAAGGTTTCGTCATTTTGGTGAGACCAGCCCAGGCGCACAATAAAATTCAACAAGGCATGAGGCAGAATACCGTTTTTGCGGTGCTGCATGAGGTCAGCTTCGGGGTGCAGGCGCTTGGAAAGTTTTTCTCTGTCTTTCCCGAGGATGAGCGGGAAATGCGCAAACTTGGGAGCTTTCCAGGACAGAGCTTCAAACAGCAGCATTTGTCCGAAGGTGGAGTTGATATGCTCCTGTCCGCGGCCGACGAGGCTTATGTCCATGTCGTGGTCATCCACCACACAGCCGAAGTTATAAAGAGGGATGCCGTCATTTCGAAGAAGAATAAAGTCCTCCATCTCCGAATAGGGTTTGCAGATGCGGCCGAGCACTTCGTCCTGGAAGCAGACGCTGCCGGTTTTGTTGCAAGGCACCTTAAAGCGCACGACATGAGGCGTGTCGACAGGAAGCACTTTGTCGCGGCAGAGTCCTTCATATTTATAAGGACGCTTTTGTTTTTCAGCCAGGCGGCGACGCTCCTCGAGCTCCTCTTTGGTGCAGCTGCAGCGATAAGCGTGTCCGCTGGCGATGAGCGTTTCTGCGACTTCTTTATAACGTTCAAGCTTTCGCATTTGGAAATAAGGGCCATGCTCTCCACCGACTTCGGGACCTTCGTCCCAATTTAGGCCGAGCCATCGCAGGCCTTCCAGAATGGCTTCCACAGATTCTGGTGTGGAACGACTCTTGTCAGTGTCTTCGATTCTGAGAATAAATTTGCCTTGCTGATTTCGTGCATGAAGCCAATTGAAGAGAGCCGTCCTCGCACCACCGATGTGGAGGTAGCCTGTGGGTGAGGGCGCAAATCGAACGCGTACGGTGCTTGTACTCATAGTGGCGAGCTCCTAGCAGAGTGACTATTTTTTGAACATGAAGAATCTGTTTGGTGTCGTAAAGAAGGGGATGTGGTTAGGCCTTATATATGCAGTGAGCGTGCAGGCAACTGTTTTAATGGCTTTGGATTTAGACACTTTGGCACAGAGAGCCGACATGGTGATAAGGGCCCAGGTTCTCTCTGCTCAGTCCAAAACCCGAGGCAACCCAAAAAGGATTTTCACAGAGGTTGAGCTTAAGTCCCTCGAGTGTTGGAAGGGCAGCTGTGCGGAGGTGGTGACGGCTTTGGTTGTGGGAGGAAGAGAGGGTGCTGTAGAGCAGCGGCTGTCAGGCTCTGCAGAATTCAGCCCTGGAGAAGAGTGTGTGGTTTTTTTGAAAGCGCATGGAAAAAACCACTTCAGAGTGTTGGGCATGGCTCAAGGAAAATACCGTCTGGAGTGGAAGCCTGACTTCAGTGAGCCTGTTGCGATTCCCGAAGAAGTCAGAGATGTGGAGTTGATTTATTCAAATGCACAACTCAAGGCGATGCCGCTGCGCCGAGAAATGCCCTTGAGTCTGCTGAGGCAACGTGTCCGGGCCATGCAGGCTGCGGAGACAAACGTGAAGACGGAGGAGGCCCCATGAGCCTTTCTGCTTTGTCCCTGCTGGTTGGGTTTGTTTTGCTGCATGGACTCCATGGTGCGGCAGAAGAGGTGGACTATGTCCGCATGCGCACCTCCTCCACAGGGAAATGTCTCTGGTGGCCGGGGAATGACTTTCTTCCATGGACACCCAGCGACAAATTGGAGGTGACGCTGCCGGGCTCCCTGGCAAGCATTCAGCGCGCTTTTGGTGTTTGGCAAGCGCAGATGGATGAGTGTGGAAGTTTGCATTTTCTGCAGTTGGAAGCCTCCGCTTCAACGCAGACAGGCTATCGCTCCAAGGGTGCGAAAGAGAACCTCGTCCTTTTGCGAAAGGGGAGTTGCCAGAAGACAGTGGCTTCTGCAGACCCTTGCTGGCAAAACAACAACTGCGGCAGCATTTACAATTGTTGGCAATATGACGAGGCAGCCTTGGCCATTACCTTGACGACTTTTATGTCGGACACCGGGCAGCTTCTGGATGCGGATATTGAAGTGAACAGCAACTACACCTATACGGTGGACGGGACGCCGCCCTGCAAAAACTGTTTTTTTGAAGATTTGGAGGCGGTGATGGTGCATGAAATTGGCCATGTGCTTGGGCTTGGCCACAGCAACAAGCGAAGCTCCATTATGTACCCGACTTTGGTGACGGGACTGGTGGAAAGCCACGCGTTGGACGCGGATTCAGCGCAATTTGTCTGCGACGTCTACCCCAAAGGCCAGGCTTCCCGGGGGTGCAATTTGGCGACGGATTCCTCCTCCTTTCCTTCTTCCTCCTCCTCCACTCCTGCTAAGTCAACGGGCTGTGCTGTGAGCTCAGCTTCTGACAGTTTGGCTTTGGCCGTTTTGTTGTTATTGAGGCTTAGGCGAGGTGCTGCCCTAAGTTGATGCGCAGCTGGCTTCTTTAAGCTAGAAGCCAGCTGTCTATGTTGCTTTTCCTTCTTGCGCTTTTGCAAACTGCGGGGCCAACGGCCCCTGCCTCTCCGGAGGTGTTTGCAGACATACTCACATACCAAGGCTTAAGCGACGAGGTTTGGGCTGAAAGCAATGTGGAAATGCGGGTTGTCAACGGGCGACTTACAGCGCAGCGTTTGAGTGCCTCACAAAAGACGGGGTGGTTTTCTGCGCAGGGGCATGTGGTGATTCGTTGGGCGGATGCGGTGTCGCAGTGGGTGGTGTTGGCGGATTGGGTGCAGATACGTTTAAAGCCCAGGGAGGAGGAGTTAGGAGAGGGAGCAAGGGGAGGTATTGGAGGTATTCCCGAGACGCATTCCGCGGCATATGAGGTAGAGGAAATTTTCCTGAACAATGGCCTCTGGGTGCAAAAGCACGAATTGAAGGCGAGTGTGTTGTTGGAGGCCAAAGCCAATGAAGTCCTGAAGATTGGGAAGAATGGGCTTGGCATGCGCCTTGAGCACATGCGTCAGAACAATGGCAGCTGGGAATTCAGAAGTGTTGGTTTTGTGCCTTGTGATTGTGACACGACGAACCCGAGTTGGCATTTGGAGTCACACAAGGGCACCTTGGACATAGAGGGCCAGCGAGCCTATTTGACGTCAACCGTTGCCTATATAGACAAGGTACCGTTTTTTTGGCTGCCGTGGATATCGCTTCCTTTGTCTTCGCGCCAGACGGGCCTTTTGTTTCCGAGTTTCTCCAGCAGTGTCAACAGTGGGTTTTCGCCCAAGCTGCCCGTTTTCATAACGCTGGGCCGCTCGGCGGATTTGACATTGACACCTGGTTGGACGATGGGGACGCAGAATTTTTTTGGTGTGAGAGGCCCCAGTCTGGGCACGGAGTTTCGTTATGCGCTTTCAGAAAAGACAAAGGGCAATGTGGGCGTGGATTGGCTGTGGGACTTTAAGGAGCAAAGGTCACCCGTGAATGCCAGCTACACCGGGGAGGAGGGGGCCCCGAAAAAGCAGCGCGGCCTGCGTTTTGGAACGCGTTTAAACCACCGGCAGTCCATAGGGGAATATGGGCAGGTGTTGGCGAATGTGAATGTGGCTTCCGATGGTTATTTGCACAGCGATTTTGAGTCAGACTTGATTTTAAAATCTATCGAATACACGCGCTCGCAGCTGGGATTTTCCTATGAAGGGCCGCGGGTGGATGTGCTTTTGGAAGTGGGTTATTTGCAGGACATTCGATGGGGCTACCCTTTGTTGGGCACTGCGCCTTTGCTTGCCCCTGCGGACCCCCGTCGTGGCCCCAACACTTTGCAGCGTTTTCCTGCGTTGAGCCTGACTTTGCGCGAGCAGCCGTTGGGCCAAGGCTTCTCCTTTGTCATGCAAAGCAGTTTCGTACGCCTTGCACCCTGGCGCGGTTTAAGTGGCGACGAAGGGCCGGATGCGCGCGAAGGGGATGACAGGATATGGAGGGAGGGGCGTTGGGAGACACTCAGCATTCAATGCATGCGAGCTCGCCTCTACCAGCCCTATTGGAATGCGGATGTTTGTCCTGCAGACATGCCTGTTTTATGGGGGAAGGCGTTTCAGGGAGATGGCCTTCACCAGCCTGGAGAAAGGGAGGCGAGAGACAGGTTGGGGGTATTGCCGACGTTAAAATACCAGAAGCGTTTTTTAGGAGGGGGCGCAGGCATAGCAGCCTCCTTGTCCTTGCGTGAGGACATATGGTTGGGAGAGTTGTCCGGGCGCTGGTTTTCGCGTGGCTACCCTTTGTTGCGCCTTCAGGCGGATGGGACTTTGGCCAAAGAGGTGAAGGAGGGTTTTTGGCACAGTTTGACGCCGCAGGCACAGTTGCGTTGGGTGGCAGCGCAGTGGGGAAAAGCGCCTGTGGGCTATGACGAAGCAGACTTGGCGATTCCCCGCGGCTACCGTGGATTGGAGTTTGCCGTTGGCTTAAGGCAAAGTTTGTGGAAGCGCGGCGCCAGCACAACAGAGGAGCTTTTGAGTTTGGAGATAGCGCAGGCTGTGGGCGTGGCAGCCGGGGAGCCGGGCGCGCGTTTGGGAGATGCCTTTTTGAGGTTTGCTTCGCGCTGGCGTTTTCTGGAGCCGGATGTATACGCGTATTTTGACTCTAAGCAGGGCCAGTTTTCGCGCTTTGGCAGCACGGTACGCGCTCAATGGCCGAGCAAATTGGGAGGGCACATTCAATATGACTTGTTTCAAATGGAAGGAGGGGAGTGGAGTCGGCGGGGGATGGATATGCTGATAGGTTTGAGGCCGCCGCTTTCGAAGAGCACACACCATTTGGGGATGGGTGCCTGGGGGAGAGTGGAGTCCTTCAGTTTTCGCTATCAAATTTCATTTTTCGAGTTGGGCGAAAAGTTCCGCTTTGCGCAGCATTCCCTTGGCATAGGATGGATACCCGCCTGCAACTGTTTTGGTTTTGAGTTGTATGCCTTGCAGACAGTTGTCCTCAATGAGCGCGGCCAATATGGGCTGGGCATGCCCAACATAGGTTTTTCTTTTCAGCTTCAGGGCCTAGGGGGCTGGGGCATGCAGAAATAGCCGGTCTGAAAGCTCAATCTGGAGGAAAGGTTATTCCTGTTCCGGTTTGAGCTCATACTTAGTGACAAGCCTGTGCACATAATTTCGAGCGATGCCGGCCTCTCGTGCCATGCGTGAAATGTTTCCTCCGCAACGCTCATAAAGGGAGAAGAGGTATTCACGTGTGAAAGAATCCACCAGACGCTCTTTGGCTTCTTTGAAGGGAAGCTCCGAAATGGCTTCCGTCTCGGCGGTGCGCGTTATTTTTCGTGCGGAGGGTTGTCCGGGCAGTGGGTCTGCATCGGCTCCGGCCAGGGCACGCTCCACGAGGTTTCGCAATTCCTGAGCATTGCCGGGCCAATCATAGGCACCAAACCGGGCCATGAGTCCGCGAGGCAGCTCAAAGTCGCCGCGTCCCATGAGTCGGACGAATTCTTGTGCAAGCAGAGGAATGTCTTCCAGGCGCTCGCGCAGAGGCGGAATTTGAATGCGGACGACAGCCAGCTGATAAAGCAATTCCTGAGAGAAGCGCCCCTGGGCGACTTCTTCTTCCAAGTCTTTGGGGGTTGAGGCGATGATGCGAACATCCACACGTTGAGGTTTGTCTGCTCCAATCCGGTGGATGTTGCCGCTTTCAAAAACACTGAGCAGCCGAAGCTGCGTGTTTTTTGGCAGTGCATGAATTTTGTGCAGGTAGAGTGTGCCGCCGGCTGCATTCAGGAAGGCGCCTGTTTTGGGGCTTTGAGTGGAAGACTGTGCACAGCCAAACAACTCAGCGTCTATTTCTTCTGTGGGAATGCCGGCGCAATGGAAAGTGACAAAGGGTTTGCTGGCTCTCACGCTGTTTTCATGGATGGACTGAGCCACCAGACTTTTTCCAGTACCCGGCTCCCCGGTAAGCAGAACCGTCGAAGAGGCCTTGGAGACGCGCTCCAAGAGGCCAAACATGGATTGCATGGACGAGGCGTTGCCAAGGACTTTTCCAAAAGAGGAAGTGGCCTTGGGTTGCCCCAAATTTTCCTCTTGAATGGAGATGCGCAGGCTGGTTTTGCCTATGGTAACCACGGCCTCGTCTTCAACGACAACTTCTCGGATGCGTGTACCGGCAAGCCAAGTTCCGTTGGTGGAGTCCAAGTCGCGAATGAGAACGCCTTCGGGTTTTGCCAGAAGCTCAAAGTGGTGTCGGGAGACAGTGCTGTCCTTCAGACGAAGTCCTACACCTGGGCGGCTGCCCACCGTGAGACGGCCGTCAATGTGAGCGAGGCGACCTGTGTCAGGACCTGCAATGACGGCAATTTGGTAGCGTCGCTCGCGCAGAGTACCGGTCGTTCGGTCATACCGAAGAAGCGTTTCCAGATGCTGCAAAGGTTCTGTCTTCATTGGAGTTGAAGATTTCTTTCAATTAAGAGTAAACAATAAGCTTCTAAAAGCAGCAAGCTTCATAAAAGCAGCCCCTATCATGGAGTCTACAAACATGTCATTGTTAAGTGGAGAGAAAATAACTCCCCGGGACGGAAAAATTCTGGTTCCTGATTTTCCTATTATTCCTTTCATTGAGGGGGATGGGACGGGGCGGGACATTTGGAGGGCTTCGGTGGCGGTGGTGGATGCGGCGGTGGAGCGGGCGTATGGCGGGAGGAGGAGGATTGTGTGGAAGGAGGTTTTAGCGGGGGAGAAGGCCTACAAAGCGGTGGGGAACTGGCTACCGGAGGAGACAGTCCAGGCATTCAGGGAATATTTGGTGGGGATTAAAGGCCCGCTGACGACCCCTGTGGGCGGTGGCATTCGCTCGCTGAATGTTGCATTGAGGCAGCTGTTGGACCTTTATGTCTGTTTAAGGCCGGTACGTTATTTTAAGGGGGTACCCTCTCCGGTGAAGGCGCCGCAGAAAGTGGACATGGTGATTTTCCGTGAAAACACGGAGGACATATATGCGGGGATTGAATACGAGAATGGCAGCGAGGCCAGTCAGAAGCTGTTGGACTTTTTGAAGAAGGAATTCCCCAAGGACTTTGGCAAAATTCGTTTTCCGAGCGAGGTGGGCCTGGGGATTAAGCCTGTTTCAAAGGAAGGCACCGAGAGGCTGATTCGCGCGGCCATTGAATATGCGCTGGTGCAGAAGCGCAAGAGCGTGACTTTGGTGCACAAGGGCAACATCATGAAGTTTACCGAAGGCGCGTTTATGCGTTTTGGTTATGCCCTGGCGGAGCGGGAGTTTGCTAAGCAGACGTTTACCTGGCAGCAATGGGAGAAGGTAAAGGCGGAGAAGGGGGAGGAGGCGGCGAATGCGGCGCAGAAGGAAGCCTTGTCTCAGGGGAAACTTCTCATAAAAGACGCCATAGCGGACATAACGCTGCAGCAGGTATTAACGCGTCCGGACGAGTTTGACGTCATCGCGACGTTGAATTTGAATGGCGACTATTTGTCGGACGCTTTGGCCGCGCAGGTGGGGGGCATAGGCATAGCGCCCGGAGGCAACATCAACTACCAGACGGGGCATGCTGTTTTTGAGGCGACGCATGGGACGGCCCCCAAGTATGCCGATTTGGACCGAGTAAACCCCGGCTCCGTCATTTTGTCGGCGGAAATGATGCTTCGGCATTTGGGTTGGGAGGAGGCGGCGGAGTGCATATTGAGGGGGATGGATGCAGCCATTTCTCAGAAGACGGTGACGTATGACTTTGCGCGGCTGATGCGTCAGGAAGGTGAGGAGGGCGTGACAGAAGTGAAGTGCAGCGAATTTGGACAGGCCATTATTAAAAACATGTAAAGTGAGGAAACTCAGATGAAGAAAAAAATAGCGCTTATAGGTGGTGGACAAATTGGCGGCAATTTGGCGTTGCTTTGCATTCAGAAGGCTTTGGGAGACGTGGTTCTTTTCGACATTCCCGCGGCGGAGGGTTTGGTGAAGGGGAAGGCTTTGGACATCAACCAGCTTTCGGCGGTGGATGGTTATGACTGTCGTTGCACGGGCTCAACGGCGCCTGCGGATTTGGCCGGCTCAGACGTTGTTATTATTACAGCGGGAGTCCCTCGAAAGCCGGGCATGAGTCGTGAAGACTTGTTGGAGATTAACCTCAAAATAATAAAAGACGTGGCGGCCAACATTCTGGCGCAGTGTCCGGAGGCTTTTGTCATTAACATTGCGAACCCCTTGGACGCGATGGTGTTTGCGCTGCACAAGATTGTAGGCCAGAAGAAGCAGTTGGTTGCGGGCATGGCGGGAGTATTGGACACTTCCCGCTTCAAATGTTTTGTGGCCGAAGCGCTGGGCTGCTCCATACGCGACATAGACGCGCTGGTATTGGGTGGCCACGGCGACGACATGGTGCCCTTGTTGCGTCACAGCACGGTGGGTGGTGTGCCCTTGACGGAGCTTTTGCCCAAGGAGAAGCTGGACGCCATTGTGAAGCGCACGCGTGAAGGGGGAGCCGAGCTGGTAGCCCTCTACAAGACAGGCTCCGCCTATTTTGGGCCTGCGGCTTCGGCGATTGCGATGGCGGAGAGTTATTTGCTGGACAGGAAGCGGATTTTGCCCTGTGCGGCCCTGTTGGAAGGCGAATATGGCATTTCCGGCTATTTCTTTGGGGTACCCGTGCAGATTGGAGCAGGGGGTGTGGAGAAGGTATTGGAGATGGAGCTTCAAGCCTCAGAAAAGGAAGAACTGGCTAAGTCCTTTGCATCCGTAAAGAAAACAGTAGACAGCGTGAAGTTATAAGCTGCCAGAGCAAAAGCCCTCTTGAAACTTTCAAAACCTTTCATTAAGTCCTCGTTGAGAAGGGCGTTTTTGTTGGGTAGTGAAGGGTTTTTTGCCTACAGGAAGTGGTAGGGTTTTATGCTACATAGGAGTTGTACATGAATGAATTACAAAACAGTCCGGAGCCAGTGCACAGTGAAGACAAGGTGATGCTGATTCTGTCTTATTTAGGCTTGTTTTCTTTAATTCCTTTTTTCATAACGAAGAATGAATATGTCAAATGGCATGCCAAGCAGGGCTTGGTATTCAGCATTGTTGTGTTTGTCGTTATGATAGCCTTTGGAATACTGACGACGATATTGGTAAGCATTATAGGTGCGCTGGCGATGATAATGTCTTTGTTGTCCAGCCTGGTGGGTTTAGGGGCGTTGGTGGTGATGATTTTGGCGATAATTAAAGCCTTGAATGGTGTGCGTTGGCCCATTCCTTTTGTTGCGGATTTGACGAAGAAACTTTTTGGATGAAACAAGGCGCGCCTTAAGCGCGCTTTTTTTGAGAGCTATAAAGAGGGCAAAGGCTGGCTTTTAAAGCCGGCCTTTTTCAGGTTTCGTCGTCGTCGTCGTCGTCCAGCTCGTCCTCATAATCCTCTTCGAGTTCGTCCTCATAGTCCTCGTCTTCGTCGTCCTCTTCGTCGTCGTCGTCCTCGTCCTCGTCATCTAAGTCTTCAGCAGCTTCTTCCAGCTCTTCGGTGGTGAGGGCCAGAGAGATGTCGAATTTTTTGGAGAGCATGGCAATTTGCGAGCGCAAATCTGCAACGGCGGCGATGAAGTCATTTGTCATGGTTTGAGAAGGGCTGGAGTCGCAATGGGGGCACTCCATTTTTTCGTTGCCGTCGATGAGATCTTGGATGTCGAGCTCGAAACTGCCTCCGCATTTATGACAGGTGAAGTCGATGGTCATATCTACAGGCGAATAAGAGTGTTTCTGAGGCATGTCAACGGAAAATCTTTGAGAAGTGGGCAAGGCCACATGTCGATGGCAGGAGAGCGCCCCGCCTCCCAAAGCATTTTCAGGTTTTTTGAAGCCTTTAGAAAGCTGATTTTGCAGAGCGGTTTCATATCGAGGCGGGGCCGAGCAGCGGACCGGAGCAGCCTTGTTAGGCTGTGAGGACCGCAGCACAGGCCCCAACGAAGAGAGCATGTCAAAGTGGAACCGCTCTGGAGTTTTTAGAAACCTCGCCGATATAGGCATAGGCGATGCCGAAGGAGAGGGGGAAGGCCCGTATGGAGGAGAAGGCGGAGGTTTGTTGCATGAGTTGGAGGAAGGCCTCCCCGGAGGGGAAGGAGGCGGAGGTTTTGGGGAGGTATTCATAAGCCGAGCGGTTTCCCGTCAAGCATTTCCCTACAAAGGGGATGACGTGTTTTGAATAGAGGCGGAAGAAGCCGCCGAAGAGGCCCTTGGGCTGGCCGAATTCGACAATGAGGGCGCGGCCGCCGTGTTTGAGGACGCGGGCCATTTCGAGGAGGCAGCGTTTGGGCTCATCAACGTTGCGGATGCCGAAGGAGATGGAGACAATGTCAAAAGAGTCCTCCGGGTAGGGCAGAGCCATGGCGTCAGCGACTTCAAAGCGCACCTCCAACCCTGCTTTTGCGGCTTTGGCGGGTGCGAGCTTCAGCATGTCGGCGCAGAAGTCCGTTCCGAGCACATCGCCTTCAGGGCCGACGGCGCGTTTGAAGGCGAGTGCCAAGTCCCCGGTGCCTGTTGCGCAGTCCAGCACTTTGTTGCCGGGGGCCGCGCGTGCGAGTTTGACGGCTTTTTTGCGCCAACGGCGGTGGGTGCCGAGCGACAGGACGTCGTTGGCCAAGTCGTAGCGTGGAGCAATTTTCGAAAACATGTTGCGTACAGAGTCACTCAAGCCAGGCTCCATTCCCGAAGACGATGGAGGCCTTAGCCCATTGCCCGGCGAGTTCAAAGTGTTTTGAACTAGGAGATGCAAGGAGGGCGTTGTTGGACTAATAAGGTTTGAGAATTCCGACATGAGCGCATTTTGGGGTTGTTTTAAGAAGTTGGACATAAAGAAAGGCTGGGCTGTCGATTTAGCGGCGGCGGATTTTTATTGCGCAAAGCCAGCGGAAGCTTTCCGTTTATGGGCGAAAGGCACCGCGAGCCAGGCGATGGGAAAGCTTCAATGGACTCAGGAAAGGCCCGAGGGTTTACCGGGGCCCTTCTGGGGAGGTTGGGTTTTCGACAGGCAAAGGCCCTGGCCGGGGTTTGAGAAAGAAATTTGGTGTTTGCCCAAGCAGCTGCTTTGGCAAAGTGGAGCGCAATGTGGTGCATGCGGTTTTGGCTCCACGGAAGCGGAGGCGCAAGCGCATTTATTTCAGCTGGTGAAGGAAGCTGAGCGCAGCGTTTGTACCCCCCCCGTCCCGCCTGTGGTGGCCCACCGTCTTGGAGACATAGGGGAAGAAAGGCGAACATGGAGGCATTTGCTGAAGGCAGCGCTTGCGGAGATTTCCGGTGGAGGCATTCAGAAGTTGGTATTGTCCAGGCAAATTCACCTGGAAAGCGAAGCGGGTTGGGACATGGCCTGGGTGTTGGGGGAGCTGGAGCGTCATTTCGGAGACTGTTGGACTTATGCCCTTCGCGGAGAAGGAGGCTGTCATTTAATAGGGGCGACGCCCGAAATGTTATGCAAGGTGAAAGGGCGGCAACTGGAGACAGAGGCGCTTGCCGGCACAGCCGGCGCGGGTGAGGAAGCTTCCTTGTTGCATTCGGAGAAGGACTTAAGAGAGCACCGCTGGGTAGTGGAAGGAATTGAGAAAGCGCTTGGCCCCTGGAGTGAAGCCGTGGAAGTAGCGCCCTCCATGGGAATACGGCGGTTGCCGAGCCTCATTCACCTGCACACGCCCATCAGGGCTTTTTTGCGCGAGGGCGTTTCGCCTTTGGAAGTCGCGCGCTCCATGCACCCGACGCCCGCGGTTGCGGGGACACCGACGAAGGAGGCGATGGCTTTTTTGAGGAAGAAGGAGCCTTTCCCCCGGGGCTTTTATGCAGGTGCCTTGGGCTTTGGAAACGAGGAAGAATTGAATTTATTTGTGGCCCTGCGTGCTGCCAAAATTCACTCCAAGAAGGCAGCACTTTTTGTAGGGGCAGGCGTCGTGGAAGGCTCCAGCGAGGAGCGCGAGTGGCAGGAGACGGAGCAGAAGGCGCAAGCTTTGCTGTGCGCGTTGGGGGTTTTATGAGTGCAGAGCACAACCTCGTTTGGGCCAAAGCCTTTGTTGCCGAGCTGCTTGGCGCGCAGGTTGCGCATGCCGTCATTTGCCCCGGCTCCAGGTCCACCCCGCTGACGTTGGCCTTGCTTCGAGAAAAGCGCCTTCAAAGCCATGTCATTTTGGACGAGAGGGTGGCCGGTTTTTTTGCACTGGGGCTTTCCAAAGCCACGCGTTGCCCTGTTGCCTTGGTGTGCACTTCCGGAAGCGCCGGCACGCATTTTTTTCCGGCCATTGTGGAAGCGTTTTTCAGCCACGTACCTCTCTTCGTCATAACCGCAGACAGGCCGTGGGAGCTGCATGGTTTTGGCGCTCCGCAAACCATGCCGCAGCTTGGACTCTATGGCCGCTTTGTCTGCCTGTCCGAAAACATTCCGGCGCCTGCAGACAACAAAGCTGCTTTGCTGCACATGCGCGCTGTGCTTGCGAAGGCCTTGGCACAGGCCACGCACAAGGCACTGCCTGCGCACATGAATTTTGAATTTCGCGAGCCCTTGTGCTCGACGTTGACGCACAATGAATGGCCGGTTTTGCCTCCTGTGCCAAGCTTTGTCCATGCAGAGCCCAGCCTTCCGCTGCCTGCTTTGGAAAATGTGCGCTTAGCACTGAATGCCGCGCTGCGCCCTCTCATTGTGGTGGGCAACAGCCCCCCAAACCTCCCTTTTGCCTCTGCCGTTTTTAAGCTTTCCGAGAAGTTGTACGCCCCTTTGTTGGCAGAAACCGCCTCCAACCTGAGGTTGAAGGCACCTCCCCATGCACTCCTCATTGCAAGCTATGACATTTTGCTTCGCGACGCATTTTTCCGTGAGCAGATGCAGCCGGACTGTGTCCTTTGTTTGGGTGGAACCTTGGTTTCCAAACAGCTGCAGACATGGCTTGGAGCTTTGGGCGCACGCATTTTTATGTTTGCAGAACATGGTGCAGAGGCGGATTTTCAGCATGTTTCCGAAGCTGTCATTCAATGCAACATGGCAAAAGCCTGCACTCACCTGGCGCAGCATGTTGCAAGCGAAGTTTCAGCCGAACGCAGGGCCTATGCCGAGCGTTTTTTGCGCATAGAAAAAAGGGCGCAGCAAAGCTTGAGTGTGCTTTTGGAGCATGCCTTTTGTGAGCCGGCCATTGTGAGAAGGCTGATGGCGTCGCTTCCTTCCGGCAGCCATTGTTTGATTGCGAGCAGCATGCCCATTCGGGACGCGGATGCATTTGCGGCCCCGTCTTCGAAGGAGATTCACGTCCATGTCAACCGAGGCCTCAACGGCATTGACGGCCTCATTTCCACAGCGCAAGGCATTGCAGTGGCCACACAAAGGCCAACCTACGTGCTGATAGGGGACTTGGCATTTCTGCACGACATAGGGGGGTGGATGAGGGCAAAGCGCCTGGAAGTGCCTTTGGGGGTGGTACTCATTAACAACGGCGGCGGCGGCATTTTCCATTTCCTCCCCGTCGCACAGCAGAAGGAAGAATTTGAAGAGGCCTTCGTTTTGCCGCACGACACGCCTTTTTCAAAGGTGGCAGAGCTGGTGGGGGCGAATTATTTCAACCCAAAAACCTTGTCCGAATTCTCACTGGCATTGTCTGAAGCAGGGGAGCAGAAACTGAGCCTCATTGAGGTATGCACCTGCCGCCACAGCAATGTGGAAGTGCACCAGGCGCTTTATGAAGCTGTTTCCAAAAGCCTGAAGGAGTTTTTTTGAGTCTCTTGCTTCCCATGTCCACGCGCGGGAGTGGTTTTCCTCTGTTGTTGCTCCACGGGTTTTCCGGAAGCGGGGAAAGTTGGGCAGAGCTTGTGCCTTTTTTGTCCGAGTTTTCCAAAGTGGTGGCAGTGGATTTGCCGGGGCATGCCGGCGCCCCTTTGCCTTCCCATTCAGGTGAAGAAGGTTTTTGGGAGGTGGTGGAGGCCTTGGCCCAAAGCATACCAGCCCCTTGTATGGACGTGGTTGGCTACTCCCAGGGCGCTCGCCTGGCCCTGGCCCTGGCCTTCCAATACCCCAAGCGCATACGCCGACTGGTTTTGGAGTCCGGCACAGCCGGGCTGGACTCTGAAGCATTGCGTCTGCAGCGCCAAAACGACGACGAAGCCAAAGCCCTTTTGTTGGAAGAAAAAGGTGTCAAGGCTTTCATGGATTTTTGGGAAAAGCTGCCTCTGTTTGAAACGCAAAAGCGCCTACCTTTCGAAAAAAAGCACGCATTGCAGCAAAGGCGAAACGCACACAGCGCTGAGGGCCTGGCAGGTGCTTTGCGCTGCATGGGGCTGGGCATTCAGCCCAACTTTTGGCCCTTGCTGGGCGGGTTGCGTTTGCCGGTTTTGCTGATTTCCGGAGAAGAGGACGTTAAATTTGTGGTCATTGCCCAAAAAATGTTGTGCGCCTTGCCTTGGGCCCAACATGAGGTGGTGCCGGGTTGTGGACATGCTGTGCACCTGGAGTCGCCAAAGCAGTGGTTGCAGGCCGTTTCAAGTTTTTTAAAAGCTGCTTATGAGACGGGCACTCCAGAGAAAAATATAGAAAGCGGTTGGGTTTGAAACAGGGGTTACACAAGAAAATTTTTGCGAGGTGCACATGAAGCCGGAATGGAAGAAGGACGCGTTGGCCAAAGAGTTTGGCGACGTGAAATATGAAAAGTGGAACGGCATTGCAAAAATAACCATTAACCGCCCTGAAGTGCGCAATGCATTTCGCCCTCAAACGTTGTTTGAGTTGCAAGCCACGTTTGAGGATGCGCGCGAGGACACAGAGGTAGGCGTCATTGTTTTAACAGGGGAGGGCGACAAAGCCTTCTGCTCCGGGGGGGACCAGCGAATACGCGGTGACGAGGGCTACATAGGCGAGGACGGCGTCCCCCGCCTCAACGTTTTGGACTTGCAAAAGCAAATACGCAGCCTTCCCAAACCCGTCATTGCCATGGTGGCCGGCTACGCCATTGGCGGCGGACACGTGTTGCACGTGGTTTGCGACTTAAGCATTTGCGCGGACAACGCGCGCTTTGGACAAACCGGCCCCCGCGTAGGAAGTTTTGACGGCGGCTTTGGCGCTTCCTATTTGGCCTCCATTGTGGGCCAGAAGAAGGCGCGTGAAATTTGGTTTCTGTGTCGGCAATACAATGCAGAAGAGGCATTGCGCATGGGGCTGGTGAATGCGGTTGTGCCGCTTGAAAAGCTGGAAGAGGAAACCTTGCGCTGGTGCGCAGAAATTTTGGAAATGAGTCCTTTGGCCTTGAGAATGTTGAAGTCCGCATTCAACGCAGCCATTGACGGCCAGGCAGGGGTACAGGAGTTGGCCGGAAACGCAACCATGCTGTATTATATGACGGAGGAAGCCCAGGAGGGGAAGAAGGCCTATTTGGAGAAGCGCAAACCCAATTTCTCAAAATTTCCAAGGCGGCCGTGACAACCCCCAAAAACCATGTATGGGCTTTTTTGTGGGCCTCTCGTCCACGCACCTGGGTGGCCGCAGCCGTGCCTGTTGCCGTCGGCTCCGCGCTTGCGTGGAAGGACGGCTGCTTTCGCGCGGACACCATGCTGGTGGCTTTGCTGGGTGCTTTGCTTATTCAGGTGGGCACCAACTTAACCAACGACTATTTTGACTGGAAACGAGGCGCGGACAATGCGTTTCGCCTGGGGCCCGCGCGCGCCACCCAACAAGGTTGGCTTCCTCCCAAAACCGTGTTGGCAGCTGCCTTGCTTTGTTTTTTGTTGGCGCTGCTGTCGGGCCTCTATTTGGTGCATGTTGCGGGCTTGCCCATTTTGTGGGTGGGCCTTCTTTCGCTTGTGGCCGGCTACCTCTACACGGGGGGGCCTTTCCCTCTGGCCTACCACGGCTTGGGAGACATTTTTGTCTTCGTCTTTTTTGGGTTGGTGGCTGTTGGCGGAACCTATTTCGTCCAGGCCTTGGGCCTGAGTGTGGATGCGTTGTGGCTTGGCTCCATTGTTGGCGCCCTGGGTGTTGCGCTTTTGGCCGTCAACAATGTGAGAGACTTTGAAACCGACGCGAAAGCCAACAAGCGCACTTTGGTGGTGCGCTGGGGAGAGGCCTTTGGAAAGTGGCAATATGTCCTCATGTTGGTGTGGAGTTATGCTGCGTCGTTGAAGTTGTGCTTAGGCAGGTTTCCCTGGGCGTGGTTGGTGGTTTTCTCCCTGCCGGTGGCGGTGCATGCAGCCAGAGGCTTGTGGACATTGCGGGGCCGCGCATTGAATGCCGTGTTGGGGCGCACCGCGTTTTTGATGGCGAGTTTTGGCTTTCTGCTGGCCATAGGGGTGGCATTGTGAAGCTGAGAATGGAGCCCTGTGTTTTAAAACTCAAAGCAGCGCTTTTAACTTCGCATGGGCGCCTGGAGAAGCGGGAGGGCTTTCGCATTGTGTTGGAAGACGAAGAGGGCTGTTGTGGAAGGGGAGAAGTTTTCCCCCTCCCTTCCTTTGGGACGGAGACGCTTTCCCAGGCGGCCACTGCCCTCTCTTCGCTGGAAGTGAAACACATGCCCGCCACTCTGGAAGAGCTTAACAACGTGCTTGGCTGTCTGAAGCCTTTCCCCTGCACGCGCTTTGGCGTGGAGTCAGCCTTTCTGGAAGCCATGGCGCTTCGAAAAGCATGTCCTGTCTGGCAGCTGTTTGCCAAGCAGGCGCCTTCCCAAATTGCTTGTTATGCCCTGGTGAATGGGGCAGGGCTTTTGGCTTTGGAGCATTCGGCTTTGAAGGCGCTGGAGGCGGGTTTTTCCAAACTCAAATTCAAAGTAGGGGCAGAGTCCCTGGAATGGGAGGCCCACTGTCTGGGAAGGCTACGCCGAAGTTTGGGAGACGAGGTTGGCATGCGCGTGGATGCGAATGGTGCATGGACAGAAATGGAGGCGAGGGTGTTTCTGCGCGGGACAAGCCTCTTGCATTTGGAGTTGTGCGAGCAGCCTGTGCCCGCAGAAAATGTACACGCTTTGCGCCGCCTGCACCGTCTGAATTTGGGCATTCCCCTGGCCGCTGACGAGGCTTTGTTAGACGAAGGCCGTGCGCATGCGCTGCTGGAGGGAAGCGCCCCCATTGACGCCCTTGTCCTCAAGCCCGCGGCCATGGGAGGACTCATTTTGTCCATGCAACTGGCAAAACGCGCGCGGCAAAAAAAGGTTTCTTCCATTGTCACCACCTTTTTGGACGGCCCCATTGGCAGAGCTGCCGCAGCGCATTTGGCTTTTGTTTTGGAAGAAGCCCAGCCTTTGGAAGAAGCCCAGCCTTTGGGAGAAACCAGGCAAGCGCACGGGCTTGGCTCTCCCGAATTGTTGGAGGGCTTCGAAGGAGACTTTTTTTCTCCAAGGCAGGGGAAAATTTCACTCCCCCGCACTCCCGGGTGGGGGATTCCCTAGGCGCCCATGCAATGCCTCCTTGAAAGCTGGGCGAAAAAAAGGCCCCATGCCATTGCCTTAAAATTTGAAGGAAGGCAGTGGAGCTGGGAAGAGCTACACGCCTGGGCAAGTGCCTGGGAGGAAGAGTTGTCTTCCCGGAAAATTCAGCCTGGAGAAGGCGTAGGCGTGTTGGCCTTCAACAGGCCGGACACCGTTGCCCTCTTCCATGCCTGTGCCCGACTGGGCCTTCGCCTTGTTTTGCTGAATGCGCGTTTGACGCAGCATGAGTTGTCTGTGCTTGGGCAGCTGTCTTCCTTGAAGCTTTGTTTTGCAGACGAAATGCTTCTTGAGAAATTCCCCGGCGCAGAAATTTTTCCACAGCTTGCTCTGACACAGCTTGCTCCAACACGGCTTGCTCCAACGGCGTACCATGCTGTTTCCTCCAACGATTCCGAAGAAAACATAGCCGCTACGCTCTTCACTTCTGGAACAACGGGCACCCCCAAGCGCGTAGACATTCGTCACCGTCACCTGTTGGCGCATGCCGCGGCCTCTGCCGCAAACCTGGGTGGAGACACGCGACATACTTGGCATGTGTGCTTGCAAATGTTTCACATTGGCGGCCTCGTCAACCTCGGTCGGTGCGCTCTCTATGGAGCGACGCTCAGCCTTGCGTCGAAGTTTGATGTAGAAGCCTTGGACGCGGAGGTGGAAGCCGGAAAAATAACGCACCTAAGCCTGGTACCCACCATGCTGTCGCGCTGGGTAGAGCACCGTCAGGAAAGGCCCATTCCAAAGGGAATGGAGGTATGTCTCCTGGGGGGAGAGCATGTACCTTTGCCATTGTTTGTGAAGGCAAAGCGGATGGGAATTCCGGTGTTGTGCAGCTATGGCCTGACGGAGGCCTGCTCTCAGGCAGCGACGGAAGCATTGGAGATGGCGGATGGAAGAAGTTGTGGTTTCCCGCTGCCGGGGGTTGAAATTCGAATCAGCAAAGAGGAGATGGGCGAAGGAGGTGTTGGAGAAATAGAGCTTCGAGGAAAGACAATTCTCATTGCAGAGGGCTGGCTGAAGACGGGGGACTTTGGGCGCTTCGACGCGCAGGGCCGCCTCGTGGTATTGTCGCGCCGAGTGGACCTCATTATTTCCGGCGGAGAAAACATATACCCGGCAGAAGTTGAGCGTGTTTTGCTGGAATGCGAGGGTGTTGTGGACGCAGCGGTGGGTGCGCACCCAAGTGAGCGTTGGGGGCAAGTCCCCGTTGCTTTGGTGGTGCTGCGCGAAGCTGTGTTGCTCGACACTGTGTTTGTCGAAACTGTGTTTGTCGAAGAGGTGTTGTTGCCACATTGCCGACAGCACCTTGCCGGCTATAAAATTCCGAAGGCCATTTTTGCAGTTGAAGAATTGCCGAGAAACGCAGCTGGGAAAATAAACCGGCGGAAGTTGCAAGAAGTCATTTTGCAACGCTTGGCCTCTTCAAATTTTTGACGTTTTCTTGCGCTTGCATGGCTGCCTGCTAGCCTCGCTACAGGCATGTTCACCCGAAGAAAACTTTTATGGGTTGTTGTGGTGCTTGTTTCATTGACGGCACTGGGGGTGTTTTTGTCGGGAGGGGGACTTGGCCGCTACCGCTCCTTGTCGCAGGGGGCGCTTGAGTTGCGTCAGAAGAACCAGGAATTGGCTGCTGAGAATGCGAAGCTGAGGGCGGAGATGGATGCCCTCAAGACGGACGCAAAGACAGTGGAGCGGGCCTTGCGAGAGGAGCTTGGATACATTCGCTCGGACGAAATGATTTTTTCATTTGAAGGGCCATAGGGGAGAGCAGGAGATGAAACGCTTTTGGCGATGGATTTTGTCAGCAAAACTCTGCTTTGCCAGGAAGGCTGAAAACAGCGCCATTGAAGCGAGGGGGAGGGAGCTTGAAAAGCGAGCGCAGCGGCTTCGACTTTCAGGAGAAACCTGTGCTTCTCAGACGGAGTGGCTTTGGGCTTCTGTGCACGAGGTGGATGGTGCCCTGGAAAATTTATTGAAGGTTTTGCAACATTCTTTGCAGGCGAGTGGTGCTGCTGTTTTTCTGTTTTCAGAAGACAGGCAGAGTTTGTGCTGGCATTTAGGGGCGGGCCAGACGCAGCAACACAAAAGAGAGCCTTTCCCCGCAAACGAGGGGACGCTGGGCGCCATTTTAAAGAAAGAAGCGCCGTTGCGCCTTTTTGCAGAGCATGGCCTCAAAGGCTTGAGTTATTGTGTGGAGCATACGCATGCTGCACAAGCCCTGCTTGCGACGGTTTTGAAAGGCAAGGAAGGTGTTGTTTCGGGCGTATTGCTTGTGGAGCGTGTCCAGGGCGCTCCGTTTGCAGCGGAAGATGAAGTGCAGCTTTCTGTGCTTGCGCAGGAGATTCAGCGCGTCATGGATTTAGAGCGTGTGCTGGTGAATGTCCGGCGAAACGATGCAGAGCGAGACAGGTTTTTCCGCGTGGTGAATGAACTTAACCGCTCCAGTTCTCTGGAGCAGGTTTTTCCGGTGATTATAGAAAGCGCGCGGCACATTGCTCCGCTGGATTTTTGCGCAATTACTTTGGTGGATGATTCAGAAGGAAAACGTTTTCACAAAATTGCTCGAGTTTCGGGAGCAGAAATTCCGATGGAGCATAGGGCCTTCGAGGACAACGTGGGGCTTGTCGCAAGCGTTGTTCGTTATGGCGTAGCCTTGCCGAAAAAAGACACGCTTCCCTCTGAGAGGCATGTGGTGTTTTCTGAGAATGTTTTTTGGGGGGGCATGGGTTTCATCAAAGTTTTCCCGCTCACCACAGGAGAGCGCACGCTTGGAACGCTTGTGGTTGGGAGCAAAAAGAAGCTGAGCATGGAAGCCGACGAGTTGCGTATGCTGGAAGTGGTGGCCATTTCAGCCGCGCAGGCCGTGTTGAGGGCGCAGTTGTTTGAGCAGATGGAGAAGATGGCGACGATGGATGGGTTGACGGGCTTATACAACCACCGGACTTTTCAAGTGCGTTTGGATGAATTGCTGAGCACCTCCAGGCGCTACGGGCGTCAGTGCTCTTTCATTTTGTTTGATGTGGACCATTTCAAAAGTGTCAACGACAAACATGGGCACCCTGTGGGGGATGAGGTGTTAAGAAGAATAGGAAAGTTGCTTCGCAAGTTGGCAAGGGATTCCGACATTCCCACGCGTTATGGAGGTGAGGAGTTTGGGCTGATTATGCCCGAGACGGATGTGCAGGGGGCGAAGGCCACAGCGGAGCGAATTCGCGAGGCGGTGGCAGCCGAAATATTTCAGACGGAGCAAGGCAGGCTTCAAGTCACCGTCTCGCTGGGAATTGCCACATTTCCGGCCTGTGCGAAGGAGAAGGCGGCGCTGATTGAAACGGCGGACAAACGCCTTTATATGGCCAAACGCAAAGGGCGAAATTGCATGGTTGCCGCTTCTTCTGAAAAAAAAGTGCCTCCCCCATTGCTGCCCAAAACCGCTTCTAAATTTTCATCCCAATGATGAAGATGCCAACTTCATCGGCATATTTTATAACCGCCTCGCGTTCAATCAGCAGAATTCCCCCAGCCTCAACGGCAATGCCTTTCATGCCATATTTTTTGAGTTGCTCAATGGTCTGCAGCCCTATTGCAGGCAAATCCACTCTTAAATCCTGGCCGGGTTTCAGAATTTTAACCATCACCGGGGCCTTGCCGGCTTTTTTGACTGTGGCTGCGCGCGAAAGCATACTGTCTGTGCCCTCAATGGCCTCTACCGCCAGCACCATCCCCTCCTGCACCACAACAGCCTGCCCGACATCCACAGCTCCCAGGGCTTTTGCTACGGTAATGCCACGGTAAATGTCATCCATGTCTTCCGGCGAAGGTTTCGTTTTTCCATAAACACCTTCGGAGAAGAGCATGTCTGGAACCACCTCCTCAATGGAGACTACCTTAAAACCATGGTTTTCAATTTCGTCGATGACGGCACGAAACAAACTGTTGTCGCTCATCCTTTTCATGGCAATTTTAGCGATGAGTTTCATCCCTCCAAAATCGGGGATTAACTCTTTCAGCGATGGTCGCTTGATTCCGCCCGCCAGGACAATGTTTTTGACGCCGTTGTTTTTGAAGGTTTTGAGGATTTTGCCGGCCTCGCCGATTTTTGCAAAGCTGTGAGGAACCTCTTCAAACTGTTTTTCTGTTGCAAAGGGCTCAATGCCAACCACATATATTTCAATGTTGTTTTTGTTGCAATGTTGGACAATTTCCACCGGCATCCTTCCGCCCCCGGCAATCATGCCCAGTTTTTGACCGTCATACATATTCAGGTTCCTTAAAATCCTTCATGCGGGAAGGGAAGTGAGGCATTTGGTTTTTCAGGTTTCGTTGGGGGTGAGCAAACCATTTCGTTCGTGGGCCATAAAATCGCGCGCAGAGCGGAAATATTGCATAGGTGAATAGAAAGACAAATTCGACACGCGGCTGGTGTAGATGCAGGCATATTGCTCGACTTGTTCACCAAAGCGGCTGGTTTCGTTTCCTTCTTTGAAAACCAGTCCCCAATAGGCGTTGAACCCTTTGTCTATTTCCAGAGCGAGCTTGCGACTTAAGTCATTTGTTTCTCGAAAACGCGACCTGAGTGTTTCAAGTGCCGCTCTGGTTGCTTTGCAGGACTCCACCAAGGCTGGCGTAGGTGTTTCTTTGTCGAGGCGACGCTCAAGGAGATTGGAGGTTGTGCGCACAAAAGAAATTTCTTCATCCAAATTTTTTCGAAGCTGCTCGAGTTTTGACAAAGTCCACAAGTCTTCAGCGCGGGATTCCAAATAGCTCATCTCGTCTTCGAGCTCTTGGACAACCATGCATGTGCGCCAGAGAGAAGCCTGTTTGGATTTGAGAATGTCGCCATAAATATGATCTCCCACATACAGCACAGCATCGCCGCCCATTTGAATCATCCGCTCAAAGTCCGAGAGGTTTCCACGTTGATATGTTTTTCCACGCTCGAGTGTCGATGCTGTTTTGAAAGAAGGAGGGTTGGGCCCTGTCTCGTCTATTTCTTCGAAAGGGGTGTGGCCGGAGAAGAAGAGGGGTTTGCAGGCGTCTAAGAGGATGAAGTCAAAATAATTTTTCCAGGAGGGATATTCAGGAATGGCGTCATCCAGCAAATAACTCATGACGGCATGCGTATAGCCATGCGGAGAGTTGGTGAGCAAAAAGAGTTTTTTCCCACCTGAGCGGAGTTTGTGGAGTGTGGGGCCCAGCTCCAAGTCTTTATAAATATAGTGCTCAATGTTTTTGAGTACCCTCCCTTTGAGAGTGCCGTCCCGGTGGATGGAGTCAATGGCTTCGCGGATGTCCAAGCAGAGTTTGGCATAATCAACAACTTGGTTTTGCTGCACCTCAAGCATTTCGATGATGTCTGCAAACAGACATGCTTCGGGGAGGGAGAAGAGGGTGTCAATCCATGCATCGCTGGAATAGGGTGGATAGAAGGCACGTATTCTTTCGTCGCGATAGAGGCGTTTATATTCCTTGCTGTCCAGCGGCCTGCGTCCATGCATGACTCGGCCGACGTGGCCGAAGCGGTCCATTTTTACGAGGTTGCCGTTGCTTTTGTCGATGAAGAGTCCGCGGATTGCGAAGTGTGAGTCATAAGGAATTTGCAAAATTTCCGGTGGATACCCATAGCTGTCTACCAGCTTTTGCAAACTCAGCTCAAAGGAGAGTTGCTCCATCCTTCGCTGGTGATAAATGGCGAGGGTATAGTCCATGTCAAAACCAATCAGCTCAATGGTTGACATGCGCAGGTTTCGGTTGACAAAAACCTGTCGTGCTCGCTCGACGTGAAGCGGAGCTTTTTGGGTGGTTGCGTGGCCTTCGGCGAGCAATTTTCTGGCTTGGGTTTGAATTTTTTGAGTGAGGCTGCGGTCAACCGGGCCGTTGACACTTCCATGCAAGAGTTTCAATGGGGTGTATTCCTCAGGGACAAGACGTGGATGAGCAAAATGTGTTTTGCGGCATAAGACAGCTATTCGTTTTCAGGTTAAATGAGGATAAGTCTGCCTGGCAATGTTTTGTGAAAACTCGAGTATGCAATGCAAGAACATACACCTTCGCGAAAGATAAATGTCTATGTTGTGGAGGATTCGCCACAACTTCTCAAAGGGCTGACAAAAGCCATCGACAGTTGGCCGGAGATGCAGTGTGTTGGTTTTGCAACACACTCGGAAACGGCGCTGGAAGAAATTGTTGGACTCCAGGTGGATGTGGTGCTGATGGATTTGGAGTTACCAGGGATGGATGGCGTTTCTTTGACACGAGAGCTCAAACAGAGGAGATTGCCTCTTGAAGTCCTTGTCCTGACGACTTTTGATGAAGAAGAGCGTGTTTTCGATGCAATAAAAGCAGGTGCCCTGGGTTATTTGGTTAAACGTGTTGGTTTGGAGAAGGTGCGAAGTGCGGTGATGGAAGTTTCAAAGGGTGGTGTTGTCATTGAGACGCTGATTGCGCGTCGGTTTTGGAACTATTTTAGTTCGGTGAAGGCCTCTGCAGGCGCTGCACAAAACCCCTGGGGGCTTAGCGCAGACGAGCTGAGTGTTTTGGAGCTGATATCCAAGGGCTTGTCCAATGCAGAAATTGGGGGTGTCTTGCAGATACAGTCCAGGACTGTGCGCACGCACCTTGTCCATATTTATAAAAAAATGGGTGTTCACTCTCACGTGGATGCTGTTGTTTTGGCGCTGCGAGCGGGAGCCATTCGGCTTTAGAAAGGGAAAGGTTTTGTATGGCGAGTCTGAAGTTTTCTTCTGCGCTCCAAAAGCTGTCCAAGCGCGTTGTTGAAAAAACATTGGCCAATGGTTTGAGAGTGCGGCTTTATCCGGATTCAACCACCCCTGTGTTTAGCTACCAAACTTTTTTTAATGTGGGCTCCCGCAACGAGCGCCCTGGAATAACAGGCATCAGCCACTTGTTTGAGCATATGATGTTTAACGGCTCAAAAAAGTTTAAGCCTGGTCAGTTTGACAAAATACTCGAGTCCCGGGGTGGCCACAGCAACGCCTACACCTCGTATGACATGACGGTTTATTATGACAACGCAGCTTCGGAGGCGCTGGAAACCGTCATGGATTTGGAGTCGGACCGAATGCACTCCTTGCGGATGACGAGCAAAACACTTGAGAGAGAAAGGCTGGTGGTTTTGGAAGAGCGCCTCATGCGTGTGGACAACGACATAGTGGGGATGATGGACGAAGAATTGTCTTCCTTGGTTTGGAAAGCCCATCCCTATCGTTGGCCGATTCTGGGTTATGCCGGTGACATTGCGTCCATTTCCCAAGAGGATTGCATGGCGTTTTTTCGCACCTACTATGCTCCCAACAACGCAAGCTTGTTTATAGCCGGAGACATTGACGTTGAGCAGACGTTTCGTTTGCTCAAAAAATATTATGGAAAAATTCCCTCCGGGCCTCCCATTCCGCCTGTTGTCAATTCAGAGCCACAGCAGAAGGGGGAGAGGAGGGCGGAAATCCATTTCCCCGCGCAAGCCCCCCATGTCATGGTTGCATGGCGTGGGCCGCCCATTGCTGATGAAGACGCTTTGGTTTTGGACATATTGCAATTTGTGTTGGGTGTAGGGCATTCCAGTCGGCTGGTGCGCAGCCTGGTGTTTGAGAAGGAGGTAGCGGTTTCCGTTTCTGTGCATTGGACGTGGAGGGTGGACCCGGGGAGTTTTGTGGTGGCGATGGAGCTTCGTCCCGGCATAGAGGCGGGGGAGGCGGAGCGTATGCTGTATGAGGAGCTGGAGCTGGTTTTGCAGAACGGCATTCGGGCTGAGGAGCTCCAGAAGGCAGTGAACAACCTGTCCATGCAGTTGTTGGAGGGTTTTTCAACCTATCAAGGTTGTGCGCATTCGCTGGGCTCTTATGAAATGTTTTTTGGCTCCTGGCAAGAAGGCCTGAAGCTGTTGTCGCGTTATGCTCAAATCACCGCAGAGCAAACCCAAAAGTGTGCGCAGCGCTATTTAAAACCAGAACTTCGAAATGTAGTGCATTTGCTTCCTGCGCCGGCACCGGCAGGGCAGGACGCCACAGGGCAGGGGGAAATATGAAACCGTCTTTAACATTGTTGCCTATTCAGCTGCCGACGATTGAGAAGCGCAGCCTGGCAAATGGTTTGGCCGTACGAATTATGAAGCGAGGCTGGGTGCCACTCACCTCTGTGCGTTTGGTGGTACATTTGGGGAGTGGGGGTTGTCCGCCAGGCAAGTCAGGCATTGGGGGTTTGGTGTTGCAGCTGCTTCGGCGCGGGACAAAGCGCAAGACGGCGCAGGAGTTTATGGAGCTTGTTGAGAGATTGGGGGTGGATTTGGAGGTGGGCATTCGCGCGGATTGCTCTGTCATCAGCGCCACCTTGCCGACGCCTTTCCTGGAGGATTTTTTTGCTCTGTTGACAGAAATGTTGTGTGAGCCTGCTTTCAGGGAAGAAGAGTTTGAGCGCTTAAGGAAGCGCACCATGGCACGTTTGCTTAACGACTTGGATGAGCCGGCGACGTTGATTTCCCGGGCATTGGCGCGCAGCTATTGGGGAGCGCACCCCTATGGCCTGAACCCGGCAGGCTCCTGCAGGGATTTGGAGAGCATGACGCTGCAGGACGTGCAGAAACATTACCACACCCATATAGGCCCGAAAATTTCCCGCCTCTATGTTGCGGGAGATGTTTGCATCAAAGAAGTTGTGGCGCTTTGCGAAAAAACTTTGGGCACATGGGTACAGGGGCCCGATTTGCCGCAACCTATGCCTGCATTTGAGAGGCCGCTTTCAGGGGATGCTGTTTTGTTGGTGCACAAACCGGAGCAGACGCAAGTCCAGTTTCGCCTGGCTGCGAAGGGCATTCCCAGAGGGCACCCTGAAGTTTTTCCTTTGGCGGTTGTGGGGACATTGCTGGGTGGCATGTTCACTTCGCGGTTGGTGAATGCGGTGCGTGTCGAGCGAGGTTTGTCCTATTCTGCCGGGTGTTATTGGGAGCAGAAGGCGGTGGCGGGGGCTTTTGTAGCGAGCTCATTCACAAAGCCTGAGACAACGGAGGAGTTGGCGGAGGTTGTTTTGCGCGAAATAGAGACGTTGCAGCAGAAGGGGCCCACTTTGCGAGAGCTTCAGGCGGTGCAACAATATTTATGTGGTTGTTTCCCCATGGCGATTCAGACGAATGACGCTTTTTTGGCAAGCCTTTCGGACATAGAGCTTTATGGTTTGCCGGAAGACTGGATAGAACAATACCGCGACAAGGTACTTGCCGTGGACATCAAGCAAGCGCGCAGGGTTGCCAGGGACTATTTGCCCGCGAGCCACAGGTTGCTTGTTTTTTCCGGGGATGCCCATGAGCTTGCGCCGCGGCTGGCCCGTTTTGGCCCCGTTGAGACGCAGGAGTTTTCAGAAGTCAGTTGATTTCCCAAGTCGTATTTTCACAGCCGGGGAGGAGAGGGAGGAGGAGCCTATAAAGCAGCGCCGGGAGCCCTTTTGGCCTTGTTTTGAAATGCGGCAAAGAAGGCCACGAGGCATTTGGAGGCCTCCTCTGCGCGGGTGCACTTTGAGAAGTCGTCCATGACGAAGATTCCGCCGCAGGATTCACAGGAGGCATAGGCGAGGGGGTGTTGAGGGGAGTTGTTTTGCACCTCAACCAAGTCCACCAGACAGTCTGAGCATTGGCCGGGGAGTGAGTCCAAGTTGACTTTTCCTCCGAGGGAATCCAACCCGGGCATGTTGTTTTGCAACAGCAGTCGATTTAAATCCGATACATCCATCCAAAGGCTCCCACACTCCTCGCACCGGCGCAAAGTTTCATCTTCTGATTCAAAGGTGCCCATCTCAACACCGCAACTGGGGCAGTTCATCTTGTTACATGTCTCCTGTATATAGGTTTGCCCTTAATGCTACGACTTGGAGCCGGCTTTGCGCAACCCGGAAGCCACGGAATGGTTTTTTTGCCCAGTCTCCTTCCCCTCCCCCCTCAAAACACCCCCTGGAGAACAAAAATTCAGGAATTGCCCCCGGAAATCCGTTCTATTTTTGCCCCCAATTGAGTCAATTTTTCCTCAAGCCGCTCATAACCTCTGTCCAGGTGGTAGACGCGGCTTAAGGTGGTTTTGCCTTCCGCTCGAAGCGCGGCCAGAACCAGCGAGGCGGAGGCGCGCAAGTCGGTGGCCATGACGGGGGCGCCGGAGAGTTTTAAGACGCCATGAATGTGAGCGCGCGTCCCAGAGACATGAATGTCGGCCCCCATTCTGCAGAGCTCCGCCACATGCATATAGCGATTTTCAAAAATGTTTTCCACAATTTCCGAGTCGCCGTCGGCAATGCTTAAAAGCGCCATCAGCTGAGCCTGCATATCGGTTGGGAAGCCTGGGTATTCCTGGGTTTGCAATTTTAAGGGGCGGATGTGGAGGGGGGCACGCAAGCGCAGTCCCTGTTTTCCAGGAAGTTTGTCTTCAAAAACCTCGCACCCTGCTTCCCGGAGTTTTTCAATGACGGCGCCCAGGTGAGCGGCCTGTGCATGGTGCACAAAAACGTCGCCGCCCGTAATGGCGGCAGCCACCAGCAAAGTACCTGCCTCAATGCGGTCCGCGAAGACGGTATGCTGGCAAGCGCGAAGCTCCTCGACGCCTTCAACCACCAGCACATTGGCTTTCTCCCATTCTATTTTGGCCCCCATTTTTTTGAGTGCGAGGGCAAGCTCAGCCACCTCCGGCTCCTGTGCGGCATTGCGGATGCGTGTGGTGCCTTTGGCGAGGCTTGCGGCCATGAGAATGTTTTCGGTGCCCGTAACGCTGATGGTGTCGAAGCAAAAGTCCGCCCCATGCAGGCGTTGGGCACGGGCTTCCACATAACCTCCGGAAAGAGAAATGTCCGCGCCCATGGCCGAAAGTGCCCGAAGGTGCAAGTCAATGGGCCTTGCGCCAATGGCGCAGCCTCCAGGCAGCGAAACTTTGGCCTTCCCATATTTGGCAAGCAAGGGGCCCAGCACGAGGACAGAGGCGCGCATGGTTTTGACAAGCTCATAAGGGGCTTCCGGGTTGTTTGCGCCGGGGTTGTGCAGGGTGCAGGAGCCGGGGGAAGCGTTGGAGTCCATGGAGGCGTCCAAACCAATATGGCGAAGCAGCTTCAGCATGGTGCGAATGTCGGCAAGTTTAGGGACATTTTCAAAGTGGTGCGTACCTTCGGCCAGCAGCGTGCAGGCCAGAAGCGGCAGCGCCGCGTTTTTGGAGCCGGAAGCGAAGGTATTCCCTCTCAGAGGCCCGTTCCCACAAATGACAATGGAGTCCATATTCGCGCTGTTCCTTGAAAAAAGTTATGGCCATCGAGCCTGTGCAATGCGGCAAAGCCCAGACCAGTCCTGATGTATGAGAATGTCAGCATAACCGGCTTCCATAAGTTGTGGCCTCATTTTTTCGGACTGGTTTTCACCTATCTCCAGGAGAAGCCACCCCCCGTGGGCCAGGAAGCGAGGGGCCTCATGAATAAGAGTGGAGAGGAATTGCAAACCGTCGTTTCCGCCGTAGAGGGCGAGGGCAGGCTCAAAGCGGACTTCGCGCTGGAGGTTTTGCATTTCCTGTGCACAGAGGTAGGGGGGGTTGGAGACGAGCAAGTCGAGGGGCAGGCAGGCCGGTGGGAGGGGCTCAAGGAGGTTACCCTCACACCAATGAATATTGGGTGGGCACCCGAGGCGTTGGTGGTTTTCCTTAGCCAGGCTGAGTGCTTCTTTGGAGATGTCGGTGGCCCATATTTCCGCTTCGGGCCGCTCCAGGGCGAGGGAAAGCGCGATGCAGCCGGAGCCGGTACAAACATCGGCGACGCGGGCTTTTTGGTTTTTGGGCAATTTTTCCAGGGCGAAGTCGACGAGCAATTCGGTTTCGAAGCGGGGGATGAGGGCGCGCGCGTCGGTGATAAAAGAGCGCTGATAAAACTCCTTGGTGCCAATGAGGTATTGCGTAGGCTCCCCTTTTAAGCGGCGTTGAATGAGCGAACGGAAGGCGTGCAACTCATGTGCTTCCAGGGGCCGTTGGTAGTCCAGGTAGAGTGCAATGCGTTTGCATTGCAGCACATGCGCAAGCAACAGCTCCGCCGTAAGCCTGGGCGCATCCACCTGGTGTTTTTGAAATTGTGAGGAAGTCCATTGGAGGACGGAGGAGACGGTCCACAGTTTGGGGGGTGGATTCATAGGAGGAGGAAGACTCAATTCCCGGAGGAGGAGGAGGGAGCAGCCGCAGCGTTTTTTTTAAGCGCCTCCGCCTGAAAAAAAGTACGGCAGGCGACAATCAGCTCTTCGAGGTTTCCGAGCATGATGGCCGGGAGGTTGTGCACATTGAGTCCAATGCGGTGGTCCGTGAGGCGGTCCTGCGGAAAATTATAGGTGCGAATTTTCTCACTCCTGTCGGCCGTGCCCACCTGGCCTTTGCGCAGGCTGTCGCGCTCTTTTTGTTGTTTGTCCTGCTCCATTTCCAGGAGTTTGGCTTTGAGGATTTTGAGGGCCATGGCGCGGTTTTTGGTTTGGCTTTTTTCTTGTTGGCATTTGACGACAATGCCGGTGGGTTTGTGGATGAGGCGCACGGCGGAGTCGGTGGTGTTGACGCTTTGTCCGCCGGAGCCTGTGGAGCGGAACACCTGCATTTCGACGTCTGCCATGTTGAGCTCCACCTCAACGTCCTCGGCCTCCGGCATAACGGCAACCGTAATGGTGGAGGTATGAATTCTGCCCTGCGTTTCGGTATCCGGCACGCGCTGGACTCGGTGGACACCTGACTCATAACGCATCCACGAATAGACAGCCTGGCCCGAGAGGCTGAAAGAGGCCTCTTTAAGTCCACCCGCATTGCCGGGGCTTAAGTCCCACAGCTCCGCATGCCAGCCTTGTTTTTGTGCAAAGCGCAGGTACATTTGCATGACTTCCTCAGCGAAGAGGGCGGACTCATCTCCCCCGGCGCCGGCGCGGATTTCGACGATGACATTTTTCTCGTCAGCCAAGTCTTTGGGAAGCAGCAAAGCGTGAATTTCTTTTTCCAGCTCCTCGCGTTGTTTTTCGAGAAGGGGCCCTTCTTCTTTGGCCATGTTTCGCAAGTCCGCGTCTGTGCCTCGAAGAAACTCTTCCAAAGCCAGAATGTCCGCGTGGAGTTTTTTCCAAGCCCTGTATTTTTCGACGAGTTTTTCCAGGGAGGCAAACTCTTTTGCAAGTTTTTGCATGCGCGGTGCATCCGCCAGCACTTCGGGGTTGGCGAGTTCCGCATGGAGGCGCTCAAAGCGTTGTTCAACTTCTTCCAGCTTGTTCATAAGAGGCAAAAGGGTTATGAGGCATTCTGCTCAATGAAGGAAACCCAAATGTCAACCACCAAAACCAACAGAAGCAAAAGAAAAACGAAGTCTCGCTCTCAAACCAAAAAATCCGTGCTGAAACGCAGACGTGCGCGAGCGCGACAATTAAAAAAATAAGTGTTAGCCTCCACCTTCTTGGAATGGACGACTTATATTTCAGCAGCAGTCCGGACGAAGGGAAAAAATTCTCTTTGGGTGAGGGTGTGTTTTTTTAGGAAAGCGCGGCGTTTTTTTCGGGAAGTGTCATGCAATTGGGCTCTCTCATTCTGGCCGCAGTGCTTTTGGCCTTAAATGCTTTTTTTGTCGCCATAGAGTTTGCGCTGGTGAAAGTGAGGACGACGCAGCTGGAGGCTTTGGCAAGCCAGGGGCGTGCGGGGGCGGCTTTGGCTTTGTCCATGCGCAAAAACTTGGACAGCTGGCTTTCGGCCTGCCAGGTGGGCATTACTTTGGCTTCTCTGGCCCTGGGGTGGATAGGGGAGCCGGCTTTTGCGCAGTTGTTTGGGCCGCTGCTTGGCCGGCTTTTGCCGGACACGGAAAGCATGCAGGTGGTTTCGCGCAGCATAAGCATTGTGGCGGCTTTTTCGCTGATGACGTTTTTGCACATTGTGTTGGGGGAGCAGGTGCCGAAGACGGCGGCCATTGCGAGGGCGGAGTCCACGACGTTGTTGTTGGCGTGGCCCATGCGTTTGTTTGCTTTTGTTTTTTACCCCGTCATTTGGGTGTTGAATGCGGGCACGCGCTGGGTGTTGCGGGTTTTGAGGCTTGAAAGCCAGGAGACTTTGGCGGGGGAAGCTTTGAGTGAGGATGAACTCAAGCTGGTATTTGCGCGCTCCGCGGCTTCAGGGGCCATAGAGCAGGAGAGGGCGGAGCTATTGGAGAGGGCCTTGTCGATGATGGAGAAGACGGCCCGCCACGTTTTTGTGCCTCGGCGTGAAATGTTGTGTTTGGATGTGGAAAACAGCCTGGAGGAGAATGTGGCGCTTGCCCGCAACTCAGGGCATGCGTGGTTACCGGTGATTCACGGCAATTTGGACGAGGTGGAGGGGGTGGTGAATGTGAGGGAGCTTTTCAGCATGCTTGCGGGCGGGCAACTTAAAAATTTGGCACAGGTACAGCGCCCCGTTTTGTTTGTGCCGGAGAACATTAGTTTGGAGCAACTGCTGTCGGAGTTTAGGCGGCGGAAGAAGCATTTTGCGGTGGTGGTGAATGAGCATGGGGGCACTTCGGGTTTGGTGACGTTGGGGGATGTGGTTTCCGAGTTGGTGGGGAATGTGGCTTCCCTGGGGCGGAGGCAGGAGCCGGTGCGGGTTTTGCCCGGGGGGCATTTGGAATTGCCTGGGACGGCCCAGTTGGACGACTTGGAAGACACGTTGGGGGTAGGTTTTGAGGCGGACACCTCAGAGGTGACAACCATTGGCGGCTATTTGATGATGCAGTTGGGCAGAGTCCCCGTTGTGGGCGACGAGTTAAGCATGGACGGCATCCGCGTTTTGGTGGTTAAAATGGACGGCTCTCGCATAGTAACAGTACGCATAGAACCCAAGTCTCCCCCGAACGGCTTCACCCCCTAAGCAGAGTTTTTCTTAAAAAGGCTTTCCGCAAGCCCGAGCAGCGCCTCTTTGGAGGTGGAGGTGTCGCGTTTTTGCCCTTCGCCCAGCTGAAAATAGTCGCAGAAGTTGGCGCTTTCTTTGTCCGAAGGGACTTCGGCAAAAGGCTCCTTGCAGGCTTTGGCGACATTTTCGTCATGGTGCCTGCAGTGAATGCAGGCGCGCAACTCGCTGCCACACTGAGGACATAGGGCCTGCCTTCCCACGCGGCCCGCGACAAACTCCAGTATACAGCCACAGTTTCCACAGCCAAACATAGCAAAACAGGTATACTAGCAAAGACGGTGTCCAAACGCACTTACAACATAAAAACGCCATGCTTCGCCCTAAGTCCACGCGAAGCGCAAGCTTTGAAGTGTATGGGGTGGGTTTAGAAAAAAACAGCGTTTTCAGAAATAGGGAGTGTGGCGAATGGTCCCCTTGTTGTTGAGTGTGTTGATTCAGGTGAGCGGTGCGGATGTGTCTGCAGGTGTGGAGTCGTCGCTGGCGGCATTCCAAAAAGAGATGCAGGCAGCCAAACAGAAAAACAACCCCATGGCCTGGGCGCTGGTTTTTCAAAAAAGGGCCGCTTTTTTGCAGTCCCGCGGAAAATTTGAAGAAGCCGTCAACAGTTTTGCCCAGGACGCATGGCCGCAAGAAGACATTCCGCTGGCCTTGACTTCCTTAAGCTACTTCAACGCCTTGTCGGCTTATAGAAGCAAGTTTTATTGGGAAATTTCCAAACGCGAAGCCATGGAAGACTGGGAAAAACAACCCATTCGTTTTTGGACGCATGCGCAGATGATTCGGGTGCAAAATGCCACCTTAGGGAAAGCCTGGCAGCGACGTGTGCAACTTGAGTCCGTGCAGGTGACGCAGTTGAAGGACTTTGAGAAATTCAAGGACGAGAGGGGGAGAGGTTTTTTCAAAAAGCTTTCAGAGAAAGACAAAAGCTTGCGAGGGGCGCTTTCTTTTTTGTGGGCGGATTTTTTGAGAAGCGTGGACAATTGGACTGCGCAAGAGCGAGAAAAGAGCCGGGAGTTTTTTCAGGATGACGCGACAGTCTCTTTGAAAACAAGCGGAGACCCCACAAACCCCAAGGTGCATCCGCTGATGCGTTCCGTCTGGGTTTATGCAGATTTGAAAGCGTGGCACAGCCAAAACAGGCGCGCGGAAGAAGCTTCAGAAGTGCTTCGCTTTCATATGGCGAACTTCTATTGGGAAGCCTTGGACAAATGTTATGCCGCACTGGAGGAACAGCTTCCGCTGGTGAAAGGCACACCCGAAGGCGCCCAGGTGCAAGCGCAACTGGCGCAATGGCTTTCTGAAATGGGCGAGCTTGTCAAAAGCCATGCCCTGTTGCAAGAATGCGTCCAGGCAGGCTTGCCCGGGCCTGGAACAGCTCAGTGTCAAAAGCAGCTGGACGCGCTGTTGGCGCCCTCCGTGGAGGTCTATGCCGCCTTGCACCAAACACCCGGAAACGCGGTGCTGCATGTCCATACGCGCAATGTGCCGACTCTGTATTTTCGCGCCTATCGGGTGGTTGACTTGCCGAACGTCCTGGCCGCAGCTGAAGACAGGCAATTTCGTTTGGAATGGGAACAGGGCAAAGACAAAAACACCACACAAGCCATTGAAAAAAAGCAATGGATACGTCTGCTGAAGGCGTGGAAAATGGAAGTGCCGCAGAAGGGGGACTGGAGGACGCAAGAGCTGGAAGTGACGCCTCCGTTGCCCGAAAAAGGCGCCTATTGGCTGGTGGTTTCAGCCAATGAGAAGTTTGCGCCGGGCGAAGGGAATGTGCAGCAGATGTTGTTGATTCAAACGGAGCTGGCGCTTGTGGTGCGTGCCATGGAAAAAGAAGTGGAAGCTCTGGTTGTCAACGCCAACACAGGCGTGCCGGAAGCAGGGGTGGATGTGTATGCGGAAGGAAGCAAAGACGACGACGCCCCTCCCTCACACCATCGGCTTGAGCAAACAAACCACGAAGGCAAAACAAGCTTGAAAGAAACAGGCAAAGATTTTGTCTTTTGGGCTTCTCGCGGGGAAGACATTGCCGTCGCCGACCTGGATGACAGGAGATATGGAAACAGCGAACCTGAGGATGACAGCGACGAGGTGGAGGTCAGCCACAGAGCACTCATTTCTCTGGACAGAGCCATCTACCGTCCCGGCCAGCCTCTTTTCTATAAAGTGGTTTTGCTGCGCCCCAAGGGTGCGGAGTTTTCTGCTGCAGCAAATCAACAACTGAAGGTGTTTCTGGACGGGCCGAACAACAGAAGGGTGGAAACTCAAAGCAAAGAGACCAATGCCTTTGGCAGCATTTCTGGAGAATTCAACATTCCCGCAGAAGACATGCTGGGAGGGTGGGAGTTACATGTGCACCATGAAAAGGGCGAATGCCTGGGTGGCACCTCTTTTGCCGTTGCGGAATACAAGCGCCCAAGCTTTGAAGCGCGGTTTTTGGAGAAGCAAGAAGAGATGAAGCTGAATGCCCCCATAAAGCTGAAGGGGGAGGCCAGATATTATTTTGGGCAACCCTTGCCCCGTGGCAAGGTGAAGTGGAGGGTGGTGCGGGAGCCCCGCTGGTTGAAGTGGGGGTGGCGGCCAGAGCCGGACTCTGCACTCATTGCCCAGGGCGAAAGCGCGGTGGGTGCAGACGGCCGCTTTGAGGTGAATTTTGTCGCCAAAGCCGACCCTTCTCTCAAGGGGGAGGTGGCCTACCTCTACAAAGTGACAGCCGACGTCCTCGACGAGGGCGGAGAGACACAGCCTTTAAGCTACAGCTTCCATTTGGGCATGCGCGCCCTAAACCCCGTGTTTCAACTGAAGGGCGCGCCTTTTTTTGCAGCGCGCAAGGCCATTCGCTTGCCGGTGTTCAACCAGAATTTGGACGGTGTTGGCCAGAAAGGCAAAGGCTTCTGGAAACTCTATGCCTTAAACTCCGAAAGCCAACGCGACATGGGCGAAGATTTTACAGAGGAGGAGGCCTGGGACTCAGAGGAGGAAGCAGGGGACTCAATATACTCAAGCCACATTCCAGACTGGCAAAAGGAGTTGCGTACCTGGGGCAAGGGCGAGCTGAGAAAACAAGGAGAAATTTCTTTGGACGTGCAAGGCAAGGGCGTGGTGAATGTGGGAAGCCTCCCGAGAGGGGCTTTCCGGGTGCTGTTTGAAACACACGACACCTTTGGAAACCTGTGCCAGACGGAACAAGAGTTGTTGGTGGTGGATTTGCACCTGGGCCAGCCTTTTGACTCATGGGCACAGCTGGAAAAAGAAGAAGTCAAAGTGGGCGAAGAGTTGAAGTTGTTGTTGGGCTCCCAGCATGAAGACCAGGCTTTTTATGTGGAACTCTTTCGCAAGGACGTGCGTCTTGTCGCCCAGTGGATTCGCGCAGGAGACCTCATTCAAGAATTCAAATGGCGCGTCCAGGAAGAAGACAGAGGGGGCCTTAGAATTCGTGTGTTGAGCATTCGGGAGTTTGGGGCCCACCGCATGTCCCAGAAGGTGGCAGTCCCCTGGGACAACAAAGCGCTTGAGCTGTCGTTTTCAAGTTTTCGCGACAAGCTGCGCCCCGGAGAAAAAGAGCGCTTTGTGCTTTCGGTCAGCCACAAAGGCAAGCCTGTGGGCAAAGGCGAAGCCGAAGTGCTTGGCCTCATGTATGACCGCTCGCTGGATGCTTTGCGCAAGCATGCCTTGCCCACCGTCTGGAAGCTTTATCAGCAACATGAGTGGCCTTTGCCCTCAGAAAACATTTCGCTCTATTCCCCAACAGGTGCGGGGATGCCAGGAACGGTCGGACTCATGGGTGCAAGGAGCGCTGCCCTCATGGGGGCGGAAAGCCATGTGCCGCTGAGACAAAACTTCGCCGAAACCGCCTTCTTCCTCCCCACCCTGACAACGGACGAGCGTGGGCAAGTGACGATGCATTTTGAAGTCCCCGACGCGCTTACCTCGTGGAAAGTTTTAGCGAGTGCGCATAACCAGCAGGGCCAGGCAAGCCCCGTGCTGACGCAGGAGACACAAACCTCCAAAGAGTTGATGGTGCGCCCCTATGTGCCGAGGTTTCTGCGCGAGGGAGACGAAGCCACTTTGGCGGTGGTGGTAAACAACAAAAGCGACAAAGCCATGTCCGGCGAGCTTGTGGTGGAGTTGTTTGAGCCGGAAACCAACGCACCCTTAAACCAGAGTTTCGGCCTGGCAGAGCCCAGGCGCGCTTTTCATGTGCCGGCACAAGGTTTGGTGAAACTCGAGTTTGCTTTGAAAGCGCCCATGGCGCTGGGCATGGTGGCGCTAAAAGCGGTGGCGAAGGCGGGGGAGTTTTCAGACGGGGAGCAGCGGCTTGTGCCCATATTGCCCTCGCGTATGCACTTGGCGCAGTCGCGTTTTGTTGCATTAAAAGGGAAGCAGGAGAAGCATTTGCTGTTTGAGGACATGGCGAAGACGGAGGACGCAAGCCGCGTGGACGAGCGCCTCGTGGTGACGGTGGACGGCCAGCTGCTGACAGGCATATTGGAAGCTTTGCCCTATTTGGCAAGCTACCCCTACGAGTGCACGGAACAAACCTTCAACCGTTTTTTTTCTGCGGGCATGGTGGCCTCCGTGTTTGGCCAAAGCCCGCAGCTTGTGGGCCTCGCTGCGCAATTGGCCCAGAAGCGCACGACACCTCTTGCGCGTTTTGACGGGGAAGACGCCAACCGCAGGTTGGCTTTGGAAGAGACGCCTTTCCTTTTGCGCGCCAAGGGTGGAGAAGCGCCCGAGTGGATGGGTGCCATAAACCTCCTGGAGCCGGGTGTGGCGCAGAAGCAGGCCAAAAACGCTTTGGCGAAGCTGGCGCGCGCGCAAAACGCGGACGGTGGTTTCCCCTGGTTTGCCGGAGGCCACTCCTCGGTTTATATAACCAGCTATTTGCTGATTGGTTTTGCCCGCGCGAAGGAGTTTTCCATGCCGGTGCCTGGGGAAATGGTTGCAAGGGCATGGAAGTATTTGAAGGGGAGGCTGGAGGGGGAGTTGAAGCAGTGCATGGAGAAGGGGGGCTGCGTGGAAGACATTGTGCTGACAAACTATGCTGCCTCCTTATTTGACACCTCGCTTACCGGCCTAAGCCAGGCGAAAAAGAAAGAGTTGCTGGCTTATGCGGAAGCCAGGAAAAAAACGCTTGCGCCGCGGCTGCGTGTTTTGACGGCGCTGACTTGGCACCACATGAAGGACAACTTACGTGCGAAGGAGTGGCTGGAAAGTTGGATGCAGTTTTCGCGCGAGACAGAAAACGAAGGGCGCTTTTGGGCCCCGGAAAGCATGTCCTGGGTTTGGTACAACGACACCCTCGAAACCCACGCTTTTACTTTGCATGCCTTGACAAAAATTTCGCCCAACGACGCACGGGCCAAGGGTTTGGTGCAGTGGATTTTTCTCAACAAGAAGCTGTCGCATTGGCGCTCCACGCGCACCACCGCCGAGGCGCTTTATGCTGTGGTGGGTTATTTAAAATTACAAAACCAGCTGGGCCAGACGGAGCGGCTTGAAGTGAGTGTGGGCCCCGAGAAGAAGGAGTTTGTATTTGAGCCTTCCAAGCTTGAAACCGGCAAGCAGCAATGGGTGTTTGAGGGCAAAGCCATTCAGCCCAAAACCATGGGACGCATACGCGTGGCCCAGAAAACCGACGGCTTCAATTTTGCCTCTGCCACCTGGCATTTTTCCACGCAGCGTTTCCCAACAAAAGGCGACGGGGACTTGTTTGCCATTTCCCGCGCCTATTTTAAACGTGTGCCGACGGGCAGCGGTTTCCAGCTGATTCCCTTAAGAGAGGGAGAAGCGTTGCGTTTAGGGGAGGAGGTGGAGGTACAACTCACCCTCCAAACCAAGGCCCCCGCGGAATATGTGCATTTGAGAGACGCGCGTGCGGCGGGTTTTGAGCCGCGGAGTGTGCTTTCGGGCTGGAAGTGGGAGAAGGGTTATGCGTGTTATGAGGAGGTGAGGGACTCGGCGCAAAACTATTTTTTTGAAAGCTTGCCGCAGGGAGAATTCCGTTTCAGCTACCGCCTGGTAGCCAGCATGGCCGGCACTTTCCGCCTGGGCCCAGCCACCGTACAGTCCATGTATGCCCCAGAGTTTGCCGCCTACTCCAAAGGGCACCTCCTTAGAGTTATTCCTTAG
>Ga0209737_10000058_pt1 | contig 95805 bp, 84 predicted proteins | sample TergutCu122P3_FD_187284 | JGI IMG/M metagenome (GOLD analysis project Ga0209737, IMG submission 187284) | Cubitermes ugandensis P3 segment gut microbial communities from Kakamega Forest, Kenya - Cu122 P3 (SPAdes) (version 2) | ecosystem: Host-associated > Arthropoda: Insects > Digestive system...
AAGAAGATTACGATCTGATGAGTATTAGCGATGTAGCCAAATTTATAAAAGCCAACAAGCACTTGCCCGATGTAGCTCCTGCCGCAGTAATGGAATCGGAAGGAATTAATTTAAGTGAGATGAATGCGTTGCTGTTGAGGAAGATTGAGGAGTTGACGCTTTATGTGATTGGGTTGAAAAATGAGATTGATGAGTTGAAAAAATAACTAAAAGGAGAATAAACGATGAAAACGACAATAAACAAAGTAATTTTAGCCGTTTGTATTGGCTTTATTGTAACTCTATTTACGGCTTGTGACCGTGAGCCTTATGATAAGATTTATTACCATAATGTTAATGCGGAAGGCTATGTTTACTATCAAGATGAGCCGGTTGCTAATGTAATAATAAGCATTTCAAGTCATTTTAAAAGTCAAGGATGGGCTACAAGACCTCCTATTCATGAGGATTTTACTTCCGATGCAAATGGTTATTTTTGTGCTAGATTTATTAAAAAAGTCGGTTCTGAAAATGCAATAAGCTATTCTGTCGCAATTGGTAATGACACAATACATTATAATAGTGTGCTTAATGGTCGAATTGTAATATCTCCGACAGATCTTCGCAATGCAAAAGAAAACATTCAATTAGGAAAATTAAATTTAACAAGAACTACTCTTTAATATTTTACAATATGAAAACAATTGTAAGTAAAACAATTTTAGCCGTTTGTATAGGCTTTATAGTATTAATGTTTACCGCTTGCGACCGTGAGCCTTATGACAAGATTTATTATCAAGATGTGGAGGTAGAAGGTTATACTTATTATCAAGATGAGCCGGTCGCTAATGTAACAATAAGTGTTTGGAGTCACTTTAAAAGCCAAGGATGGACAACAAGACATCCTATCAATGATAGATTTATGTCTGACACAAATGGTTATTTCCGTGTTAAATTTATTAGAAAAGTCGGGAGTGAAAATGTAAAAAGCTATTCTATTGGTATTTATAATGATACAATACAGTATAATGGCGTTGCAATATCTCCATCAGATTTTTATAATGTAAAAGAAAATATTCAATTAGGCAAATTAAATTTAACAAGAACACCACTCTAATATTCTACAATATGAAAACAATAAAAAATAAAATAATCTTATCCATTACTATTGGTTTATTATCTATGTCAATATTTGGACAAGATGTTAGAGAAGTTTATCAAAAAACAGTTAATGATATTTTTTCGAATATTCCGTCCGAAAAGATAACTACCGGTATTCAGATTGAAAGAGCACCGGCTATTGTCGATATGTTTCGCTATGAAGTGGCATGTAAGGAAAAAGACACTTGCAATGTAAGAAAATGGAAACAAATGTATTTGCAACTCAATATGGCGCATTTGGATAGTCGAAAATTTAATTACGACAACCGTATTGTTGAAACCGATTATTTGAAAAATGCAAAAACGAATGATATTCCGATAGGAATTATCTTTTATGATTATAATCGTATCAACCCATACGCCTTTCAAAATGGACTTCTTTCGATTGATACTGTGCGAGGAATGTTTCAAGATCTTTCAGGTTTAAGGGGAACACCGTTGGAAACAGTTACGTGTTTTGCAGCGTCTCCTATGGTCGATATTTTGAAAGAGGGGTTTTATTCGTTTTATATAGACCCTGCTCTTTTTATCAGCAATAAAACACAATCGTTCGATGAATTTTCTATTGATTTTGGCGATGGTAGAGGTTTTGTTTCTTTGCCTGTCAATGGTAGGGCTAGTGCGAATTTTGAAAGATCCGGAGAATATATCATAACCTTAAAAGCTGTGCAAAAGAATGTAACCTATCTGAGCTATTCTTTTGTTTATGTGCCGAAAAATCAACCATTATTACGTGCTGCTGGAGCAAATTCGGAACGAACTCCGGATATTTTAAAAAAAATCATAACTTTGGGGGTAAATGGAATCGAAGCAGAATATGGTATCTGGTACCGGTGTAATCATGATAATACGATTCACAAACCTTTTCTAATAGTTTCGGGCTTTGACCCGAGTGACGATATTCGTGTAAGAGAAGAAAATGAAAGTGATAAAGATGATAAACTCTATTTATATCACGTTGCCAATAAAGACGGATTTCTTGACCGTTTGCGAGAAAATGGCTACGATATTATAGCTTGGCGCTCTAACGAAAGTGTAAAGGCTATCGGAGATAATGCTCTGAATTTGGTTGAACTGATAAAAAAAATCAACAATGAAAAAACATCCAATAATGAATTGGTTGTTGCGGGTGCAAGTATGGGTGGTCTTGTTGCCCGCTACGCACTCACTTACATGGAAAAACCTAACGTAGATGATCATCAAACCAGACTTTTTATTTCACTCGACTCCCCACAAAACGGGGCAAATGTTCCTTTAGGTTTCCAGCACATGGTATCTGCATTAAATGCAGATTTGCAGGGTATTTCTCTTGCTGTTGCCGATTTACAAAAAGCAGAGCAACAAATATTGGGTTGCGCTGCAGCCAAACAAATGCTTTTGTATCATCATAAAGGCACCTCTGGGGCTACAGCTAAATGCGACAATTTAAGAACTACTTATTCAAACGATTTAGCGACAATCGGGAATTTTCCCAAAAAATGCCAAAGTATAGCAATTTCCATGGGTAGCGGAATTGGAACAGGACAAGGTTTTTCGGCGGGGCAAACATTGTTGAAGAAAAATCCAAGTGTCATAGATTACGCTTTTCTTATGAGTAGTGCATTTATCATTATGTTGGCAGAGGGAATATCCGGAGGTATTATTCCTCCGGGAACAAGTGCATTGATTTCAGGATCTAATCTTTTATTGGAATTAGAAGTATCTGCTGTTCCAAATCAAAGTTCTAAAACCATTTATAGGCATGAAATTAAGTTAAAACCATGTTATAAAGTATTGGTGCCAAAACCGTGTCCAATTCTACTTCTGTGTCCTCAACTAGAAACTGTATGTTTTGATGCAGCAACCTTATATAGTAGAACAACTACTGTGAATAATACCAATCCCATAGATAATGCACCCGGCAGTAAAAAAGGATTTCACAATTTGGTTGATTTTGATAAAGATGGTTACAGTGATCTTCTTAATCTTTTGGGAGTAATAACAAAAGATCCTAATAATGATTGTTTTATACCAGCTTACAGTGCTTTGGGACTTTCTGTTTCGCCACATACTCATATCAAAAATTACCTTAACGCCCACCCTAATGTTGAAAAAATAAACCACAATTTTTATCGGAATAATAACAAAACAACCGTTAGTCCTTTTGACTATTTGTACATTGAAGATTCAAACATGTATCATATAGCCAAACCTGACAATAGTAGTGCACTTACTTCATCTATGGTAACGATGATGAATGATTTTCTTATTCCGAATCAGCTAAATCTTGATAATAGAACTATCAATTCTAGTCAATCTGTTGCGTATGAAGCTGAAAATATTACAGTCAACGGCAATTTTATCGTTAATTCAGGAGGGCGTTTGGATATGAAAGCCAATCAAATTACGTTAAAACCGGGATTTCAGGCAAAATCAGGTTCTACTGCACATCTTGAAGTCAATACTTCGTGGATTTGTCCCGCAGGCAGTTTACGGTCTGTTTCGATATTCCCTCTTTCAAGTCTGGATGTGGATTTGAAAGAAATTATCGAAACCGAAATTGAAATTCCAAAAGAAGAACTGGATCATCTGATAGTAGCACCGGAAATAAAAAATGAAGTGCATCTTTTCCCAAATCCGGTAGAAGACATACTGAATATGCAGATATTGAATAAAATAGAGGGAGAGATAAAAATTACAATCATAGATATAACAGGGCAAACTGTTTATTTGCAATCAATTATAAATGATGGAGATAATGCGATTGACTGTTCCCAATTCAACAGCGGAGTTTACTTAGTAAATATCACTTTTAAAGATAGTGTACAAACAATTAAAATAATAAAAAAATAAAAGACAATTTGTTAACATTATTGCTTACAATTGGGATATTCGGGAAATGCAGAAAAAAATATGAGTTTTTCGTTTTGGTAGTAAAATCCTGCTTTTGATGTAGTTTTTGCAGCAATTTATTGGAAAATCATCTGTTTCTATACCATATTTTCGATAAATGATTTTACGTGTAAACCAATTAAACTACAATTACCCTGATTTCGCCATATTTGTGTGAAAATCGGGGTAATTTTCAGAAAATGATAGCACGTAACAATATTACTATCAATATGTTATTCATTTACTGAATATCCCCGTTTTGGTAGTAAAATCCTGCTTTTGATGTAGTTTTTGCGGCAATTTATTGGAAAATCATCTGTTTCTATACCATATTTTCGATAAATGATTTTACGTGTAAACCAATTAAATTACAATTACCCCGATTTTCGCCATATTTGTGTGAAAATCGGGGTAATTTTCAGGAAATGATAGCACGTAACAATATTACTATCAATATGTTATTCATTTACTGAATATCCCTATGTAGGACTCTACGAGGCATATCTAACATAACATTTGCTGGTCGTCAATGTAGAGACGGGGCGTGTGCCCCGTCTCTACTATCGCAATCACGACAAATGACACATTCGGTTACATATCGCATCAGTTAATTTATGACACCACCAAAAAAAGAATACAGTCTTTATTGTTTTGTTTACTGGTAAATTGCCAACAATTATATTAATATATAATGACTTTAAACGTTCTTTGATTGCCACTTAGCTCTATAACCCTTAAAACATAGATGCCTTTGGGGATGCCTGCCGTTTGAACAATATTATTTGTTTGACGGCGCATCAATTGCCCGCTTATTGAGTACAACTCAACGGCTTGAAGATTTTCCTGAGCAAATATGTAAATTCCGTCTTTTGACTGTGTAATTTCAATGCCGGAATTGTATCCATCTTCATGGTCGATTAAGGAAACAACGTCTCCTGTTCCATATTCACCGCAGACTTGTATATTTGAAATTTTAATATTTGTATTTGCCGGATTTCCGGTAAATTCAAACAAAATCTTGTTAAAACCGGTGGTAGAACTCACATAAACACCTTTAACGGTCGTTTTTCCGGCAGGTACACTTTGAGAACGAGTCTCAACATAATTGTCGTCAAGTCCATTTCTGTACACCTTCATAAATACACGAGGTAATGCCTTATCGGTCTCAATATCAAACGACAGAAAGTAACTCTTTCCGCTAATCAATGCCGTTTCTGCGCATACGAGAGGAAACTGCGCCTGCCATGGGTCGGCAGCGCCGGCGTCGGTTGCATCGCCTAAACGAAGCGTAAGCTCATTGTTTGCGTATGCTGCGTTGTGATTTGTTGACGGCACCCACCACGGAGCAAAATAAGAAGTTCCCATTGTTAATGTAGCAGGTAAGAAATTGTTTCCTGTACAAACAATTTCTTCGGGTTTAGGAGGGTCTCCACCGTCGCAATCTTCATCGGAAACTAATGCAGGTCCGATATAGTTTTCTCCTGCATCGCCTTTTTGATAGACCTTTATGAAATCAATATACATTTTCGCATCCCCGGCATTTAATGCCGTGATATTGTTTATGTTGAAAATGCCCGGAAAATTTCCACCTATAGCTAAATTAAATATAACAAAAAACGGATGTCTGAAATAATTATATCCGGCATATTGACCTCCTCTATCGTCATTAGTACCACTAATATTCATTTGATAATAAGGCGCCACGCCGGGATATTTGTCTTTATCCAAATACATTTTTATGCTGTTTGCATCCCACTCACATGTGTAGAGATGAAAATCGTCCTGTAAACTGTAAGCGTTTGTTACAGAATAGCCATAATTAGGATAATTCCCGCCAGTATAATATCCCCAATGGAGAGCTCCGTTAAAATATCTTTCCTGTGTGCCGGCTGTAATTCCCTGAGCATTTCCCATTTCCAAAATATCTATTTCTCCACAGGTAGGCCATCCAAATCCGGAGCTACTTATATTGCTCCCCAGCATCCAGAAAGCGGGCCAAAGTCCGTTCGCTGTTTTCGGGAGTTTGATACTTGCTTCTATCTTGCCGTATTGGACTGACATTTTCCCTTGGGTAGTTACCCGTCCGGAAGTACATGTTCGTTGGTTACCTCCGGTTCCGTAGGTTTCCTTTTTGGCTGTAAGGATCAAACAGCTTTTACCGGAAACGGGCTCTATGCCAATCGAAACATTATCCGGGCGGTTGGTATAATATTGCAATTCATTATTACCGCCACCGTCATTCCTCACTTCAATATTCCATACGGACGGATTTAACGTTGGTCCGCAAAATTCATCTTGCCAAACCAATTTGTATCCATTTATCTCTCCTGATCCTTGCGAAATGGCATTGTTTACACAAACAGTAACAAAAAAAAACAATACTGAAAGTTGTAAAAAAGTTGTCTTCATAATTTTTTATTTTTTAATTGTTACAACGAGGTCGGTTGAAGCAACTGAAATCCCAAGTGCAAATATATGAAACATTTTACATTTGGTTGATTCAATTTAGGATAAAAAAATAACATTTATTGAGTTTTATCTTATTTTTTTATGATTGTCCGTAATATTACCTAAAAATTAAAAATAAGTAATCACTTGACACTCATAATTAGGCATTATCACGGATAATCTATTAGATAAATACCCGAATGCTGCTCCTTATTTTGAGATGAATACCGCTGCGATGAACGTTGCTCCCCATTATTTTTTCCATAAAGAGATGTATGTCATTTTCAACTTGGCAGTGGGAGGGAATTTCCCAAATATACACAATATCAATCAAGTAACAGCATTTGCAAATACTGCGGACAGAGAGCCGAAAATGTACATTAATATAATGTGAGTTCGATATAAATCAGGCTTTTCAAGCCTTTTTTATTAAGTACGTAAAGCTGAAGAGGAAGTGAGCACTGCTGAGGAGCAACTACGCCAGCAATAGGTTTTACGGATATACCATAGAAGATAAGGAGTAGTTTTTTACTGCTTCTTTCTCAATTTCTATGGGTGCCCTTTTATAACTAAAAAAACTTATCGACATATAAAATTGAAAACGATTTCAATTTTATATAACTGAAACCGTTTGTACGAGAGAGTTTGAGATAGGTTTTACCAACTATTTTTGGCATATATACCAAAATGTACAATAATTTCTTTCATTTTTTGATTGCAAATTCAAAACTTATATGTTTCTTTGTGCTTGAAAAGAATAATCACTTTTCAAATTAAAAATTTAATTTTACTTTATTCTTATTTTTATGAACATTTACGTTGGGAACCTTAGTTACAAGGTTCGTGAAAATGACCTCAGAGAGGTGTTAGAAGATTATGGAACAGTTGATTCCGTTAAAATTATCAAAGACCGCGACACAGGAAAATCGAAAGGATTTGCTTTTATCGAAATGACAGGCGATGCTGATGCACAAAGAGCAATCGAAGAATTGAACGGTGCAGAGTACGAAGGTCGCACAATGGTGGTTAAGGAAGCAAGACCAAAAGCATAGTTAAGATAAGGAAAAGGATGAGGGGACTCATCCTTTTTTTTATGGTATTCAATCCACCCACAGAAGTTCCGCCATAATGCCGTCCGAAATAAATATTCCCTTTTCGGTCAGGTACAGTCGTCCTTCTTTCAGTTCTAATAAATGGCGGTCAATAAAGGTTTTCGCATTTTGCAGGCAATATGTCGATAGTTTGTCTCCGAATTTGAACTTCATCAGAGCGACCTCTATTCCTGCCATTGTTCGCAAAGAGGTGATTATAAAATCATTGTAACGGGTGTTCTTGTCCAATTCTTCGGTTTCATAAAACAAGGTGCCTTTTTCTATTGCTTCCAAATAAATATTTATGTCGGAAACATTCCATTGCCGGGAAATGCCGTTGTATGAGTGGGCAGAAGGTCCCAATCCGATATACGGAACATCATTCCAATAAGAAGAATTGTGCTTGGACTTCATTCCCGGTTTGGCAAAATTGGAAATTTCGTATTGTTGTAATCCGTTTTCTTTCAGTATAGTTCTCAACTTGTTGAACATCGTTTCGCTGAGCGACTCTTCTACCGGAGAGATGTTGCCTCGTTTCCATTTTTTGAAAAATTCCGTTCCTTTTTCATACGTCAGATGATAGGCAGAAATGTGCGGGACTTGCAAATCGACGGCTATTTGCAGGTTTTTCTCCCACTGTTTGAGTGTTTGATTCGGCAGTCCATAAATCAAATCAATACTGATATTATCGAGACCCGCGCTTTGGCACGCTCTCACGGCGTTGATTGCCTGCGAGGCGGTATGCCGGCGATTCATTTGTTTCAAATCACTATCTTGAAAACTTTGAATACCTATACTAATACGATTTATGGGCGTTTTTCGTAATGATTGAATATAATCGGAAGAAAGATCATCCGGATTTGCCTCTAATGTAATCTCTTCCGGACGACAATCAAACGTTTTGAATACCTCTCCCAATACACGTTCAATTTCCTTTGCCAAAAGCAACGAGGGTGTCCCGCCTCCAAAATAAATAGTATGGATTGTTTCGCCTTTCAGGTAATCTTTCCGGAGGTTTATTTCTTTGCAAATACCGTCTAATAATAGTTCTTTCTTATCTAAACCGGTGGTTGAATAGAAGTCGCAATAGAAACAGCGGCTGAGGCAAAGAGGGATATGGATATATAAGGCTGACATTATTTCAACATTTTCCTATTCTCTACCTCCTGCAAAACATTTATCTGCTGAATAGTAATAGTATTGATTTTTAGCAATCTGTCGCGTTGGGAAACATTTTCATTTATCAATACGGCATTGATATTTTCCATATTTGAAAGACAAATCAGTTCATTTATTTTTGCCATATTAAAGCTGCATGCTGGCATTATCTCAATCTTTCTATTTCTTTTTCTATTTCTGTAACAACCTCTTTGTTTGCGATTTCTCCATCCAAACTAAAAACCACAAACACTTTTCCTCCAAATTTCTCCTCAAAGTCGGCAAAACTTGCTTTCATTCTTTCAGTTGCAGAATAGCTTCCAAAATTTGATTTTGCCGTAACTGGTTTTATTTGAATACCAAACGCTTTACCGCCAACTTTCGCAACATAGTCAATGTCGCCTGCGTGGTCAAGTTCGGGGTCGCTTTCTTCAAATACGATTTTGGGAAAAATTCTCACCAAACCATCGTTTACAACTGACTTTTCACGCAAAAATCCGTCAAAAGTGCGGTTGATTGTTAGGTTGAAAATGTAGTCAATGCAATCTTGCAAAGTCAGTCGAGCAAAAGCCGCTTGCCATTCTGGAATTACGACTTCTGTGATTTTTTCGTGTAGTCGCTCACCAAGTTCAATCAAACTTTCTTTTGTGATTTTTGTACTCGATTTTGCCGTTGTGTAAGCGTTTTCAAAATACCACTTTTCCCATTCTTCGATGGTTTTCGGCTGACATTCACGGATTAACGCCATTACAGCACCCACTTTGTTTGGTCGTGAAAGTTGGTAGGTTTGTGTCGCATAATTGAGAACTTTCTCTTTTTTGCCGAAGTCAAGAGAGTATTTTTCGATTTTCATAGTGTCTGAAATTTTTGTTTGTATTTAAAATTCAACGAGTTATCTACATCTGCCAATTTTTCTTTCAATAAATGGGCATTAATAAATGTTTTATTTTCAAGATACAAATAAACTAACAAACAATTTTGTTTGTCGTGTTTTTGCTCATCGTATTTCAAAAAAACTCGCTTTCCGTGTAATTTCTGTTTTAAATATTCTGTTGCTTTTCCGTTTATTTGTGGATTTTGCTTTATGCCTATCAATCTCACTACTAAATCGTTATTCAATTTCAGAAGTTCGGGGCTTATAATCTCTTTGACAGAAAATAATTCTTCTCTTTTAGTCAAACTTTCAGCATCTATTTTAGAGCCATATTGCAATTTTTTTACATCAATTTTCTTGTCTAACTTATGGACATCAACAAATTGATACGGCAAATTTTCAAAATCAGTTTTTATTTCGAATTGTTTTATAAACTCCGTTTCAACTTGCATAAAAGTATCGTTTCCTCCTATTTTCTCCTTGATTATCGGAATAAATTCGGGATTGATTTCATAACCTACAGAATTTCTATTTAGTTTTTTTGCCACCAAAGCGGTTGTTCCGCTACCCATAAAAGGGTCTAAAACGGTTTCATTCGGAAAAGAAAACATTTTTATCAATCGTGCAGGCAATTCTTCGGGGAACATCGCCAAGTGTTTGTCTTGTTTTGCACCATTGAAATACCAATGACCATTAAAGTAAGTATTCCATTCTTCGTTGGTCATTACAGAATTTTCTTTTTGTTCTCTTGTCGGTTTTGGTGCATTTCCTTGCTTTTTGAATAACAAAATATATTCAAAATCTAACTTTACAATTCCATTTCGTGGGTGCGGAAAACTACCCATTACAGCACCGCCACCCGAAGTATTCATTGTTGTTTGTTTTTGCCAAATAATCTGCCCCATAAAATCGAAACCTGCGGTTTCACAAAATCGGATAATCTCGGAATGTATTGGTATGACCTTGTAACGACCATAATAGACCGACCGAGCGAATTGGTCACCAATGTTTATACACAAACGGCAACCGTCGTGTAAAACTCTAAAACACTCTGCCCATACTAAATTTAGGTTGTTGATATAATTTTCGTAACTATCGTTAAAGCCTATTTGATTGTCTGTTCCGTAATCTTTGAGTTGCCAATAGGGCGGCGAAGTGATAATCAAATGAACGGACTTATCACTTAATTCGCTCATTTGTCGGCTGTCTCCGTTAATTATTTTATGTTTTGTCTCCATTTTTTTAAACGATTATTTTTTATTTACCTTTCTTTTGAGAAATTAATGTAATAAATCCAATAAATAGCAATAATAAAAAAATATGAATTATAAAATTCAATATGTAATTAATCCAAGGTCTATCTAAAATCACAGGTATTAATCCTAATAAATGTTGATTTAGCCATATAAATCCTGCAATTATAACCATCAATACAATAACTCCTAATACTAAGTCCCAATCTATCTTTTTTTGAGTAAAAGGAAGTATTGGTAATGACAACATCATCATTATCAGAAAGAAAGAGGACGAAATTGTATGCCACAACTGAGAGCGTGATTTTTTGTAAGTTACAATACTTTCTCTTATCTCATTTTGTATTTCTGTTATTTTTGGAATAATTTGAATTGTATCTCCAATAATTATTGTATCTTTAATTTCAATATAAATTGTATCAACCCGAACTATAATTTCAGGTTGTTTCAAATCAATTTCATCTCGGTTAAATAAATCAAAGAAATTTTCAAAAACATTTTTTCGATTAATTGTTTTTTCCTCAATACCATTTAAAACGATTAAAAGCCCCTCATTGTCAGCACACTTATCTTTTAGATTTTCAATAGTTGTTAATTGTTCAATTTTTTGATTATTTGAGTAATAAAAAGAAAAACCTAGCAAATTATCAATGAGGAAAATAGTCAAAATGACAAATATTACTCCAAACAATTTTGAAGTAAACGAAAATTCTTTTGTTGTAAAAAATCTTATTATTTCTCTAAAAATATCCATCATTGCAAAGGTAAACTTTTTTTGTTCTGTTAGTTAAAAAATCTTCGTATTTTCACATCACTGTCCGGGGTGCACCGCTTGCATATAAACAGTAAAATATATGAATATCGAAATCAATTTTCATTCAATTTCAAATAACACTCAACCGGAAAATGATCGGAATAATCCACTTTATCCACCTTGAATTGAAAAGCGGAAAAATCGTTGCTGTACATAATGTGATCAATCCGGAACCAAAACATCTTCTCGTTGAATGTATGCCCATATCCTCTTCCCGATTTTGCAAATGCGTCCGAAAGGCGGTCGCCTTTGATTTTTGTGTACACGTAAGAGACCGGCACATCGTTGAAATCTCCGCAAACAATAATCGGTAAATCGGTCTTCGTAATCTCTTCGGCAATAAGTTCCGCCTGCTTTGCCCGCAGTTTATACGAGCGTCCTAATTTTTGATAAAGATGATCAACCGCCTCGTTGATTCGGTCGTTTTTATACTCTTCTCCCAGATTTTTTATAAGCTCCTTATCATCCTCGGTCAACCGGTTAGACTCCAAATGGCAATTAAATACTCTCACTATCTTATCGTGAATTTGGATGTCGGAGTAAATAGTCAAATTATATTTGCTATCGTATGGCATCCGTACTTTTTGAAGTATCGGAAATTTGGAAAACGTTGCAATACCGTAAGATCTATTTTGTTTGGCGTGAGTAAGTTCAATATGGGAATATGGATATTTTGGGGATAACTTCTTTAATATTTCGGATTGAAATGCGTTGCTGTATCCAAATTCTTGCAGACAAATAATATCCGCCCCCGAATCAACAAGATAATTTACAATTACCTTTTTAGTTTTCGGGTCGTAAAAATTAAAAAGATGTACATTGTAACTCAATAATTTAATCGAATTTTCGGGCTCCTCTTTTTTTCTATTCAGCGGAAATGTATTGAAAACGCTTTGATAGGAAACAAGCAATGCCGTCAGCGAAATAACAAAATACCATTTGCGCCGGATAATCCAAAAAAGGAGAAACAAGACCGTCAAAAGCAGAATAACCGGAAATGCCAATCCGAAATAGGAGGGTAAAAGGAATTTTACAGGACTGACCCAACGTGCCGAATCGGCAAAAAACAGAGAGGCTACTACCATAAAATTAATCAAAAGCAGCAGTATATCGACAAAACCGGTCAGCGAAAATTTACCTTTGGCTTGCCCGGAAGAGATCTTGTTTTTCTTCTTTTGAAAGGGATTCATACCCGCCTCGTTTTATTTTTTCCAAAATACGGTCAATATGGTCGTTTTCCTGTTTTCGTTTCAGGTTGTATTCTTGGTCGTTCATCGGACGCTGGTGCGTCACTTTCAACTTCGGCTTTTTTTTGAATAAATCGACCAATTTATCCAAAATGCGATTTATCCGGTTGGTAATGTTGTTTCCTTTTTTGTAACTCGTGGCAAAAAGATAACCGGCAAACGCACCTCCCAAATGAGCGATTTCGCCTCCTGCGTTGGACGAACTTGCATTTAGCATACTAAGCGCCACGGCAATAACAGCAATCCATTTAAGCCGTACTTCTCCGAAAAAAAGTAAGCGAATCGAATGATTGGGAGCCGTTACCGCTACTGCCACAACAACCGCCAGCACAGATCCCGAAGCGCCCAATAGGTAACTATGGGCGATTTTATCCGCAAAAAGCGGGAATATATGGTAAGCCAAGATGTAAAAAACACCTCCGAAAACGCCTCCGATAAGATATAAGCCGACCAAGTCTTTCTGGGAAAAAAACGAAAGAAAAATTTTCCCAAACCAATACAACATCAATACATTGAACAACAGATGAATAAATCCCGTGTGTGCAAACATATACGAAATAATCGTCCACGGCGTATGCAGCAACGTTGTGAGGTCGGCAGGCAACATAAAAAAATTAATCCAACTCGGATTGATTTTGAAAAGTTCTAAAATTGTGGCAGCCAACCCGATAATCAAGAAAACGCCCAAATTAATGTAAATCAACTTGGTAAGGGTAGTTCCCTCTTTGAATGAATTTTGAATTTCGTCTTTAATACTCATAAATATCTAAATCAATCGGTAAAGACGCATTGTAATGCGTCTTTACATTTAAAAAAACCTATCTAAACATTTGATTATTAGCATCTCGTTTCCATTTCCGGACAAGGAAATATCCAAAAATCATACCCCCAAGATGCGCGAAATGAGCAATATTGTCGAATTGGAAATTGCCTACTCCCATAAACAACGAAATGACGGCATATCCGATTACAACATATTTTGCTTTGATTGGTACCGGAATAAACATAATAAAAAGAGGTTGATTCGGAAACAACATCCCAAAAGCGAGCAATAAGCCCATTACGGAACCTGAAGCGCCTACAACAAGAAAGCGGTTCAAATACACTTCCCTTTTCCATCTGAATAATTCATCTGCGGAATAAATAATACGGTCTCCTATATTTACCCCTTGTTGCAATCCGGAAGCTGCAAGTTCGGCAATCTCTTTAGATATGGGATAAATATCAATTGCCCATGTTATTTGCTGGATAATACCGGCTCCAATACCGGTAATCATATAATAGATAAGAAACCGCTTGCTTCCCCATACATACTCCAATATGCGACCAAATACAAATAATCCGAACATATTGAAAAACAAGTGCATAAACGAACTCTGTAAAGACTGACGCGGAAAGAAACCATGCAAAAACATATAAGAAATAAACTGAAACGGACGAAAATCACTTGCTTGCCAATAATGCAGCGCTAACCAATTATTTATTTCTATTTCTTTTATTTGGACAAAAGTAATACTTGCTATCCAAAAAAGAACATTAATGATAAGCAGGTTTTTCGTCACCGGCGGAATGTTATCTAAAAAAGATGAGCTATGTTGATTCATTTTTCCTTATTTTTAATGCAAAAATATAGATTTTTTTCGCATTAAATATGTTTTATGGCACAAAAGAAACTAAAAACTATTTTTTTTAGAAAAAACATATCTCATAAATTTGGAGAAAATTAATAATCAACTATATTTGCACTGTATATATTAAATTTAGTTACTTACAGAAAATATTTTACTCTCATAATTTTTAACTCTTTAAATAAAGAACTCTATGAACAAAACGGAGCTAATTAACGCGATTGCAGAAGAATCAGGCTTAAGCAAAGTAGACAGCAAAAAAGCGTTGGAAGGATTCATTAAATCAGTATCGGAAGCCTTAAAATCGGGCGACAAAGTAAGTTTAATCGGATTTGGTTCTTTCTCTATTACCGAAAAAGGAGAACGTACCGGTATCAACCCTGCTACCAAACAGCAAATTACGATTGCTGCTAAAAAAGTGGTAAAATTCAAAGCTGGTGCCGAATTGGCTGAGATGGTAAACTAATTCAATCGATTAATTGAATTTGAAAAAATAAAAAGGGGGTGTCTTGCTTTTGAGACACCTCCTTTGTTTTTGTTATTTTCACCTATTCATTGACACAATAACCCCGTATCTTTGTACCAATCCAACTGTTTGTACTGTTCGTCCAACTCGTCATCGGTAGAAGGAGACACATACACGCTTATTCCGCAACTTTTTTCTATTGCCAATGTTCCCAAAAAATAAGGAGTAAAATCGCGGTAGATGACCGTTTTTGATATTTGTTGTTTGAATGCAGTAATAGCTGATTGATTTTGAATAGCTTGTGATAGATAATCTTCCAAATCATAAAAAATGGCTTGTTCGCGTGTTTCGTATTTTTGAACAGACATTTTATCTGGAAGTATGATGCTGTTTTCATTAAGTATGGTTCGCAATAATTTCGCCAATGGTTCCAATTGCCCGGTATTTACGACTGAAATAGATGCGGATTGTAAAATTCCTGTCTTGTTTTTATAGTAATTCATATATTCTTGCGCTATCCGGATGTAGTTAAGATTAGGATAGAACAGGAACGGAACAATTTTGTCGTACGGAAATCCTGCAACCAATATTTCGGTAGGCGAGGCAATGATGGTATTTGCCTTGTTTCTAAGTTGGTAAAAAACTTCTATTCCGCCCATCAAACAAGCATCGAAAATGATGTATTCAAATTTAATAGAAATAGATTCGGATAATTCGATGAGATTCATTTCCCTGTTTCCATCTTTTCCGAAAGAGCGTAGTTTGCCCTCTTTAAGTTCATCGTATTTATTTTCGGGAAGCCAGCTTGTGCCGTGCGACCATAATATCAAGCCGTATTTTTCTGCCGGAAACATTGCTGTAACATCACTGATGACGGATTGCAGCACTTCGCCCGATGCCGAATTTTGCCGCCCGTATTGCTTGACTTGAATAAGATTACCGCTTTTCACTTCAAATAATTGCGCATATCCATCGCCGTACCATTCGGGAACATCAAGATAGATTAATAAATGATTGTTCTGCGGCACTTCGGACTTTAATATCTCTTCGATGTCCGTTTGGGCACTTCTGTATAAATTATTGTCCGCAGCCATATAAATGAGTACGGTTTGTTGTGGAAACAGAACATCCGGATCTTCGTTTTTGGAACACGAAAGAGTAGTCAATACAAGACAGAGTATGATAATAAAGCGGCAACTCATTAAAACCTGTATCCTATAGAAATTGCAATGTTTATATTTCGATACCACAAGTTTTGACCGAAACCGTACTCGTCTTTCATAATATCAATTATACCGGATTCGAGACCTATTCCGAATAAAAATTTATTATACAGCATATCAACATTGACTCCTGCTCCAAAATCGAATTGTTTCAAGGTTTTCCCTCTTAGCCAATAAGATTCTTTATCATAGCTTCCATCTCCAAATGTATCCCACTTTATTTCAGTGCTTCCATCGCTATACATACCACTATTTAATATTTTCTTAGTTTTCCCTCCAACACCATAACCGAAATAAGGGCCAAATCCAATATGAATATTCAAACTATTCGATATACTCCTTCTAAATGTAGTATATAACGGCAATTTCAAATAAAAAGCATCAAATATATAAGTATAATCAGGGCTTCCTCCGGCATAGTTTCCACTATGTAATCCATCAATTTTCGAACCTTGCTTTGAAAAAAACAATCCCGATTGCAGCGCAAATTTCGGAGTAAACAAATAGTCAACCGTACCGCCGATATGACAACCGGGTTTAAACTTTATAGCAGCAGCGTCATTGACAAGCGCAGTTGATAGATTTAATCCACCTTTCACTCCAAACTGAAAATTGGTTGTTTCAGCGGATATATTTTTCAATACAAAAAGTAAAAGACAAACGGAAATAATCTTCCTTAAATTACATATTAAAAATTCTTTTTTCATTTTACAAACCCTTATTTGTGCCGGGCGCAACTTTTATTTTGTTTTTTAAATGATAATAAACCAATAATTTTTTAAATAGATATAAAAGGGCGTACTGTTTTCAATTCAAGCACGCCCTTTGAAAAGTTTTAATTTGCCGATTGGGTTAAGGTAACTGATGTCCCAAAATTTCCAGCATCTAACCCCAATATTAATGTACGATCTTTTTCCGTATCATTCGGTAAAATAGTAAAAATAATTTTTTGTTCACTTACTTTATGTATAGTAAACCACGGACCTTCTATTTTTACTATATCATAAAAATCTTTAAGATTCGTTTCTATCGGAAATTCAATGTCATTATAAGACCAATAGTTATTATTGCACATACTGTCACATCTAAACCCATAAAATTTCGAATCAACTGATATTCCACGGTCTACCCACCAAAATTTACCTTCTGTGGCTACTTCAAACTCTCCGCCTTCAGCTGGAGAAAAAAGTTTATCGGTAGATAGCTTTATGGTATCTCCTTGTATTCCTTCTAAACTTTTCTGACAAGAAAACATACTCAACATTATTATGAGTATAAAAAACGTATATTTCATAATTATTATTAAATTTAGTTAGCGATATACAGCAAACATAATATTCGCGTACTGATAATTTTTCTCGCTTCCTTTTGTGCCGGAAGCTAAACGTTCACTACTTAGCATGTCAAAACATCCTGCCAAAAAATAACCGTTATACGAACCACTCCCTCCCCAATTGTTATGTAAATAAGAATACGAATTGGTACTTGAAGAAGTAGCTCTATCCAATACTTTTCCTGTCGACTTGTCAATAAGTTCTACGGTCGTTGTTATATATTGCGTCTGATTCAGAAAGCCGTCAACTACCCACCGATGACCTCCTCCGTAAGTGTAAGACATGGTAATCCCCAAAAATTTATTAGCTGTTCTGGAAGAATATCCTCCAACTAATACCGGAACACGATTATTTAACATCAAAAGCGTAGTGTTATAGTTATATTCCGTTGGCCATACAGCTACTCTATACCCCAGCTTGTTTAAATATGTAATCGCCTCGTCTGGTGTCGTACCACTTCCACCACATTCCCATTTCATTTTTGTATGTTTACCGATGCGTTCCATCAAATAGGCGACTTCTGTTCTAAACGTTGCCGACCAAACATCTGTTTTTCCTCTTACATTATCATAAGCATTTGGATAACCGGTATACTTATTCAGTTCTGTCCAATTAATGGTTTTTCCGTCAATGTTTGCCGGATATTGCCAATATGCCATAATTTGAGCGACAGCGGTAGCTATGCATCCAGTAGGAGCTCTACCATCATTTCTTGACGGACATAATGTAGGGATAGTCTGATTAAATGGCTCCCCTTGTCCCCATTGTACCGGTAAAAGCGGGCTTACTCGAGCTGTCGTTCTTGTGTCAATTATTTGTGTCATTCTCATATTGGTAAAAGTCATAGTTTTGGTAGTAACGGCTTTTGTCTCCGATTCGTTTTCCAGATTCAACTTCGCCATAATGATACCTATCAACGAATCTCTTTTATGTTCCGCCTCGGCAATAGAATGCAATATGTAATCTTCGGCTCCTTCCAAGAATATTCCCAAGCCGGGATTGTCGGTTTCCGTTCCCAATGTTCCGGAGCCGGTATAACCTAAAATGGGAGCTTCAATCCTTGTATCTGCCGAAATAATAGCAAAACCTTCATCATTTCCAAAATTAAAAACGTAGGCAACGGTATCCGGAATTTCCACATTGATACCATCACTTGATTTGAGTGCTACGGATTGTAGATTTTCGGAAGTTAACGCTCCGATGGAACTTATACTTCTTCCCGTTCCCGATTTTGTGGCTGATTCACCGTCTAAAAAGCTAATCACATCGTTCGCCAGACGTGTTGCCTCCTCCATACTTACTTTGTTGTTTTCGTTTCGCATTTGATACAAAACTTTAAACTCGGCATCTGTGAATTTTACTTCCCGATTTGTAACGGGCCGACCATCCGACAAGCCATTTTCATCTTTACACGCGACAGTGAAAAGTGCAATTACTGCCGCAAAACATAATACTTTGATTCTCATTAAACAAGTTTTTTTTATTAAGCCTACTTCTTTTTTTTGTCTTTTTTCGGCATATTCAGACAAGGTTTTGTCAAAAATTCAATATTTTGCATACACACATAAAAATAGCGCAGACAAAACCATTCCATTAGCTTTTCGAGGTCTTAGGAAACCCAACTACCAAATAAAACGAGTAAGTCCACGCTAAGAACGTGGACGCTTACTGCTTTAATTTTTTGGTAGTTTTTGAAGTTTCCTAAGTTTCGAAAAGCCCAAATTAGCATTAACGCCTTTTTCTTTATTTTTTAATGTGCGTATTATTACGCTTTTACTTCATTGGCAAATGTATTAAAAAATTATTTTATAGTATCGTGTTTCAGTAACGTACATTCATTCTCCTAAAAGAATTTTCCACTACCAAAAGTCCTGCAAAATTATAGTTTTTTTCTTGATTTTTCACTTTTTAGGCTCAATTATTTACAACTCTCCAAAAAGATTCATTTTGAAAATAAGGAAAGTAAAGCTGTTTGAGTTATTTGTTAAGGCTGAAAGCCTTGTGTCAATAGCGTGAGGCATCGCCCTACGATGAGTAAATACGCCAATCCAAGCCCTGAAAGGGCGACATCCAAGCATTTGATCACGCCCTTTCAGGGCTTAGGTTGATCTAATCTCTATACATCGGGCGATGCCCGATGCTATTGACACAAGGCTTTCAGCCTTAATAAATAATTCAAACAACTTCTAAGATTTCCACTAATCATTTTTAGCACCGCTATTAAAAAAACAAGAGGCTATCAAACACTGACAGCCTCTTATCATCAATTTGCTAACCTTAATTTATTTAACAATCAATTTGTCCGTGATTAATCCGTTTTCCGATTGAACGGTAACGATGTATACTCCGGTTTTTAATCCGGAGCCAATCGAAGTAACACCTTTGTTTATTACGGCATTAAGTACGATTTGCCCTTGCATATTCAAGATTGAAAGGGTTGCCGTTTCGCTGTTTGTCAAGATGATGTTGAAATTACCATCCATTGTCGGGTTAGGTTGAATTTGCAACGCTGCAACGGAAACGAATTCCGAAATACCGACCGTAGAACGCCAAACGGCAGTGAATGTTTTATCGCCCGTACTACCCATCGCGATTGCGCCGCCTTCTTCCCAACGGTCAAATATAAAACCGTCTTTGGCTGGGTTCATCAATACAAAATGATCCTCAATGGTATAAGTTACCGGATTGCTTTGATGATTATTTCCATCGTCTAATTGATAAACAATGTTATAATTTACTATATCCCACTTAGCGGTAAAGCTCCGGTTTCCAATACTGCCGGTAGGAAGAACTGTCACTATGTCTACAGAACCAGGCATTTCCCAGCCGGCAAAATTATACCCCGTTCTTGTCGCGGTCGGCAAGGTAACAGCCGGGCTTTCGATGGTGTAAGTTCCATTTGGCACAGCGCTTCCGCCGTTTGAGTCATAGGTAATGGTATAAGAGGTGGCTGTCCACCGGGCATAAGCTGTTGCATTGGCGCTCAATGTTGAGGTGGCGGTGTACTGTGTGCCGCCGGTCTGTGCGCTAAACCAACCTCCGAAAGTGTAACCTGTACGGGTTGGGGTAGGCAATGTACCGATGGCTGTACCCGGATTAACTTCAATAGGCGTAACTGCGCTTCCTCCTTGCGAATTTAGCGTTAATGTTACTTTTGTCGGTGTCAGTTCGGCAATATGAACGAGTTGTACATTACTTATCGTAACGTTTTGTGTTGAACCGCCGAGATTAAATGCTAACTGCGCTATCGGGTCGCTCGGATTTTTCATTTCAAATTCAAGCGTGTAAGTCTGCGCCGTGGTGGTCAGATTAAAATCACTCGAAGCATACGTGTCATAGTCGGCAGACGCTTTTTGCAATAGCACATTGATACTTCTTGCAGCCACAGCTGAGGCAGTAAACGTAAGGCGGTATTTCATTCCTTGGTCAAGCGGAACTTCTTTTTGAACGAGCTGCGGTTCCCACGCATTTGTACCAACGGCAGAGATGTTTATCGTTGCCCTTCCGTTGCTGACGGAAGATGTTGCAGTAGAACTTCCACCGGCTTGCAATGCCCAGTTTGAACCAAGGCTATTTCCGGGGAAATTTCCGTCTTTCAAGATATTGACGGTAGAAGTACCGACCAATTTGAAATTTGCGGTTACGTCTTTGTTTGCATTCATCGTTACGGAGGTTGTTGCGTTTGTGCCCGAAGCAGCTCCGCTCCAACTGTCGAACGCCCATCCTTGGGCAGGTACGGCAGTAACTTGTACGGCAGTATTGGGCGCATAGCTTGCCGCATTGGGTGTTCTTGTAACCGTTCCGCCCGCAGCGGGTGAAGCGGCTGTGGTAAGCGTGAAATTACTTGTGCCTCCAAGGGTCAAAATATTCTTTCTTACTGTCGCCGATCCGCTCGCATTGCCGGTATTGCCCGTATAAGATTCAACTTTTAACGCTACTTCATATAGTCTATTCATTGGCATACCTACTTTTGCCCACTCTTCAAAATGTTTAGAAACAGTAATTAATCCTTTTGTCCTGTGGCTACTGGTACTTTTCGGAACACTGAAATATTGCATAAAAGTTTGACCATTGCCTGATATGCTGGCTTGACGTATTCTTTCAGCTGTCCAAAATTCATACACAATACCGTCAATCGTTGCTTCACCACGTTTTCTGGAGTTCGTTCCTTGTGATGCAGCATTATAGCTACCACGGTCTTGAATAATGTAATATTCTATCTCGGTATTAAAACCACTGGGTTGTTGCCCTTGTGGATAATATCCCCACCCATACACGCCAAGCATTTTTACGTTATCGGAAGAAGACCACGTTGCATCGAAATCAATTGTTATATTGCCTACGGAAGATACGGTTGCAGTACTATTACTACCCCATCTTTTCCCGGAACGCGAAAGTACATTTATTGTGCCACTCCACTCACATGTAAACGTTCCACCATTGGTGTTATTCCCCGTGATCGTCATCGAAGCATTTCCTCTCCCACTTTCGCTCCAAAGCTCGTAGTCGTAGCCACTAACCGTTCTTGTCTGTTGAGAGGTGCCGTTTGAACAAGTTAATGTTTGCCCAAACATCGGCAACATTATCGCTGTCGCTGCAATCAAGCATATTGTTATTAATGTTTTTTTCATGATACTCTTTTTTTTAGTTATTAATATTTTTTTTACGATATTCTTTTTTTTAGACGTTTTACTTAACAATCAATTTTTACATATTCAATCCGTTTTCCGATTGAACGGAAACAATATATACGCCTGCGCCAAGATTTTCTTGTCGGCGACAAGTCCATTCTTCTTTGGTAGTCATTCTTTGACCATTCAGTTTCAAGAATGGATCCGGGAGATTTGCATTTGTGGTAGTAAAAGACCCGGGAAGGGTTACAGCGCAAGCTGACCCCGCGTTTTCAACGTCAGCATTATATCTTTGCTGACCAAAGACGATCGTGGAAAAAAACAGCAAAAACGCTGTCAAAAAGAAATAATTGTGTTTCATGGAAGTAAATTGTTGTGTGTTTTTTGCAAATGTAGTTATAATTCCGAATTCCCTCATAATCAAGGTGATTCAAAAACTTTTCTGCTCGTTACATTTGCTGTTTTTGTTCTTACAACTTGATATATACAATGTTTTTAAGAGGCTGTTTGCATTATTATCATTTCTACCAAAAGAGCTGATTTGGCTGAAAAAATCCCGTTAGGGATTATCTCTCGGTAGAAAAAAAAACATCACAATATCCCCGCATTCCGTTAGGAATGCGACCAATACGTGGTTGTTAAGGTTGCATTCCTGACGGAATGCAGGTATCATCCGGACATATTTTTCTACCGAGAGATATTCCCTGACGGGAATGGGCGATACGTTTTGATGCTCAATAATTAATTCAAACAGCCTCTAACAAATGTAAAAGGAACTGTCTTGCTTTTGAAGACAGCCCCTTTTTTATTTCATTTCCCGCGTAAATGCGTGATTATCTATTTCTTATCAAGTTTTCCTGCGTGTTTCAATACCTTCGCATCAATATAAAATACAATTTCCTCTACAATATTGTTGCAGTGGTCACCGATGCGCTCCAATCTGCGACCAAGAATGGCAATGTAAATGCAAGTCAACGCATCCTCCGGATGTTTCTGTATGTATTCTGCTATTTTTTGCATTGCCTCTCTAAATAGGTTGTCCACAAAGTCATCTTTTGCAAAAATACAACCTGCCATTTTGGTATCTTCCTTCTCCAATGACTGGCGGGCTGCGGCAAGCATTTCCAACAATTCGTCAAACATATCTCCCAGCCTCATCTCCTCAATCAACGATTTATATTTATCATCGTGAGTCTCAATCACAAAACGGGAAATACCTTCGGTAAAATCGCCGATGCGTTCCAATGTCAAGTTGATTTTTAACAGAGAGAGTACCAAACGAAGGTCTATCGCTACCGGATTGTAGAGCGCGATGTAATTCTCGCAATCGCTGTCAATTTTCAACTCGTAAGCATTTACCCGCTTCTCGCGACTAATCACTTCTCGCGCTAAATCTTTATCGTTTTTGGTCAGCGCCTCCTTGGTTTTTTCCAACTGAGAGCAAACTAATGCCCACATATCCAACACTTCGTTCCGAAGCGCTGTCATTTCCTTTTCTAAAAATTTCATCTGTCTTGTATTATTAATTGCAAATATATAAAAAAAGCACGAAGGCACGAAAGCGCGAAGGCACGAATTTTTACTTTTCGCGCTTTCGCGCCTTCGTGCTTTCGTGCAAAAATATAAATCAACCGAATCTTCCCGTAATATAATTCTGCGTGGATTCTTTTTCCGGATTTAAGAATATCTTTTTGGTTTGATCGTATTCGATAAGTTCGCCCAACAAGAAAAAGCCGGTTTTATCGCTCACGCGGGCGGCTTGTTGCATATTGTGCGTTACGATAACAATGGTGTAATCCTTTTTCAACTCGTGAATCAACTCTTCGATTTTGGCGGTTGAAATCGGGTCGAGCGCCGATGCCGGTTCGTCCATCAACAACACGGATGGCGAAATCGCCATAGCGCGCGCGATGCAAAGACGTTGTTGTTGTCCGCCCGAAAGCTCGAATGCCGATTTTTTCATCTTATCCTTCACTTCTTCCCATAATGCGGCATTTTTCAACGATTCTTCTACGCGCTGCGTGATGTATTTCTCATCTTTCACGCCATTCACGCGCAAGCCGTAGGCAACGTTCTCGAAAATGGTTTTCGGAAACGGATTCGGTTTTTGAAATACCATTCCAACATTCTTGCGCAATTGATCCACGCGCACGCCTCTGTTATAAATATCTTGCCCATCAAGCAGACATTCGCCGGTCAGACGCGTGCCGTCAATCAAGTCATTCATACGGTTAAATAACCGCAAGAACGTGGACTTTCCGCACCCCGAAGGACCAATAAACGCCACTACCGAGTTTTGTTCAATTTGCATATTGATTCCTTTCAACGCGTGAAAATCACCATAATAAAAATTGACGTTTTTTGCTTCTAATTTTATCATTTTTTTTAGCCTCTCCCCCAACCCCCTATCCTCAAAGAGAGGGGGAATGGAGCGTTTATTATTATTTGTTTAACTTCTCATTATTTTAGAATACCCTTCCCGCGTTAGCCACTCCCCTCTCTTGTGGAGAGGGGTTGGGGGAGAGGCTTCTTTTTAATTCGTTTTTACTTTATTGCTAAAATGTCTCCGCAACGAGTTTGCAAGGATATTGATTATCAATACAATGGCAATAAGCACGAGAGCCGTTCCGTAAGCCATACCGCGCGAAGCCTCGATGTCGGTTCCACTTGTTGAAATCACGTATAAATGGTAAGGCAGCGCCATTACTTGGTCAAAAATACTTGTCGGCAATTTAGGCAAGAAATAAGCCGCCACGGTAAAGAGAATCGGAGCCGTTTCGCCCGAAACACGCCCTACGGAAAGAATCAATCCGGTGATGATATTCGGAAATGCCATCGGCAGGATAACTTTCCAGATAGTCTGTAACTTGGTTGCTCCCAATGCCAAACTTCCGGTACGGAATGAATCGGGAATCGCCTTCATCGCCTCCTCCGTTGTCCGTATCACCAACGGCAGCGCAAGCAATCCGAGCGTCAACGAGCCGGCAAGAATGGAGTCGCCAAAACTAAGCGTATTCACAAATAACGACATACCGAACAACCCGAAAACAATCGACGGGATACCGCTCAAATTGTTGGTCATAATGCGAATAAACTTGACTCCCAAGTTATTTCCCGCGTACTCATTGATGTAAATACCGGACATTACACCGATAGGAAAAGCAAAAATCATACTTCCCACCGTCAAACAGAGCGTACCTACGATTGCCGGGAAAATTCCTCCTTTGGTCATCCCGTCTTCAGGGAATCCGGTTAGAAACTCCCAAGAAATAACCCCAATGCCATTGTAAGCGATAAATCCAAGTATGACAAACAGAATGAGAACAACGAAATAACTCAATGCTCGAAAAATTCCGAAAGTAATTGATTGTGTGGTATTTTTATCCATCTTTGTTAATTTTCTAATTTAATTTAAACGCCCCTGCTGGTTCTTTTTCCTGAAATAACTTCTACGGCAATACTGAGTATCAATGTGATTACAAAAAGGATACAGCCGAGCAAAAAGAGACTTTGATAGTGCGCTCCCCCCGCAGGCGCCTCGCCCAACTCCGCCGCAATCGTAGCCGGAATCGTGCGGACAGGTTCAAGTAATGTGGTCGGGATAACCGCTGCGTTTCCTGTTACCATCAACACCGCCATCGTTTCACCAATTGCGCGACCAATACCTAATACAACTGCTGCTAAAATTCCCGAACGGGCATAAGGTAAGATAACACGGTAAATGGTTTGCCAATGGTTTGCGCCCAATCCGAGACTTGCCTCTTTCATAATGCGCGGAGTTGTACGAATGGCATCTTCGGCAACCGTGATAATAGTCGGCAACGCCATAATTGCCAACACAACGCTACCTGCCAAAGCAGTTTCACCCACCGGCAAGTTGAATAAATTTTGAAGAAACGGAACGATAACCACCAATCCGAAAAATCCGTATACTACGGACGGGATACCCGCCAACAATTCAATAATCGGTTTCAGCATTTTACGCATACGCACACCGGCAATTTCTGCCAAATAAATAGCTACCGCCAATCCGAAAGGCAATGCAATCAAAATTGCTCCCAAACTGACCCAAAGCGTTCCCAACACCAAAGGCATTACCCCAAATTGTGCTACGGGAACTGCGGTCGGAAACCACTCTTTCCCAAAGAAAAAATCAAATGGAGAAAATGACCTCTTATCTAAAAGTTTTCCTTGAAAATCAACTGCTAAATATTTCTCCGGCAAAAAGGCTATAATATTTGAATGTTCTTTGACTACATCGCTTAACCTTGCGGCGATTAATTCTCTTTCTTTTTCGAGCGATAATTCTTTCTCTTTTTCAGACATTTCCGCTCTCTCTTCGGCAAGTTGCTCTAACTCTCCTTCCAATTCCGGATAAAAATCGAAAACCTCCTCAAAGCGGAAAACCATAATCTCTTCATCGTTTCCGCCTACCTCATTCCAATTGGTGATTTCAACATCGAATATGTGCTTTACCTGAAAAGGCGAGAGCGAATTGACCGGATTGGATTGATTGACACTCAACACATATCCTTTTTCCACTTCCGGAGTATTGAATAATCCCGCACCTTCCTTAAATAAAAAAACAATAATCAACAGAATAGTGATACTTGTCAAACTTCCGCTGATCATTAAAATACCTTCTACTAATTTCTCTAAAAATCGTTTCATATATAATATGCTGATTTTACAGCTCGCTGCAAAGGTAAATTTGCCATATTACATTTATGTTACAAAATTATTACAAAATAAAAAAGGGGTTAAAGAAAAAAATATCTTCTAAGAAGCTGTTTGAATTATTTGTTAAGGCTGAAAGCCTTATATATTTCAGCACAGCGTATTGTTTCCCCGTAGAGACGTGGCGTGCCGCGTCTCTGATGCAATTCGCGTATGTTCATCAGAGACGCGGCACGCCACGTCTCTACGAGGAAGCGCAGTTGATATTGCAACATTCTATTATTGACACATCATTAGCTTGTGGAGAACACTTACGGACAGTATCTTGTGTCAAACAGAAGTAAACTACTCAATTAAGGAATTACAAAAACTACAATAAACACCAAAACTATGGGAAAAGATATTGACATTGAAATATATGTAGCGGCAAGTTTTCCATTATAGTAAGGATATTTTTTTATTAACTCTTCGTATCTTTTTTTTCGGAATATCAAAAAATAATTTACAATGACTATTGGCAATACAAATAAAATCAAGATAGTTATAAGATTATTATTGACGTCAGACAGAGAGGTTAAATTAATTTCGTAAAAAATAGAACCCAATATATTTCTCTGTAAAATAGCCGTAAAAAAAAGAAAATTAAATGTCATGGCTATAGACATCGCAGCCATACTCTTTTCTTTCCAAGTATTTTGCTTTCATTCGCACAATACAATCTACCCAAATTTTATAATATATATTCATCGTTTTTACTTCCCAATAATCACAATCTCTGTCCGGCGGTTCAGTGCACGTCCGGCATCTGTGCTATTATCGGCAATCGGGACGTTTTTGCCATAACCCTTGTATTCAAGTCTGTTTTTTTGAATGCCTTTTGAGATAAGGTAGTTATATGCAGCCTTGGCGCGGTTTACCGAGAGGGTCATATTGTATTCTTGGGATCCTTTTATATCCGTATGTCCATCGAGACGGATTCTGACTTTCGGGTTTTGTTGTAAGAAGGCGATAAGTCTGCCCAACTCCAAATATGATTCTTTTTTTAATGTAGATTCATCAAAATCGAAAAAGATATTTTTTAAAATAACGCTCTTTCCGACTTCGATTTTATCCAACGGAATCCCTTTTTTGAGGTCAAATTGAAAAGGGTCGTCGGGTGTAAAGTTTTCGGAATAGAGCATATATCCCTTTTTGTTGACATTCACGCCGATGTCTTCCCCTTCGGGTGCGCAGACCACAAAATCGCCGCTCCTCTTGTCGGATACCGAGCGGAAAACCGTTTCGTTGCTTTTTATGCTGAATACCTCGATTTGTGTCTGTATCGGTTCCATTGTCTCCGCATCTACGATTTTGCCTCTCGCATATTTCATTTTCTTGAGGGGACGGAAATTTCCTTCCACAAGTTTTATCTCATAAATATCCCTTCCCTGTCCGTTTTTCTCCTGACCATCGGACGAAAAATAAGCCTTGTCGCCATACGCGTTGACCACGAAACCAATTTCATCTTTACAGGTATTCAATGGATAACCGATGTTTTTACCCTCGCTCCATTTGCCCAAACTATCCTTATAGCTGACAAAAACATCATATCCACCCATTCCTATCTTTCCTTTGGAGGAGTAATAAAGCGTATGATTATCGGCGTGAATAAAAGGCGAAAGCTCATCTTCTGCTGTGTTAATAGTGGGACCAAGATTGACCGGTTCAGAAAATTTCAACATACCGTTGTCCAGAACTGTTACTTTACTTTTCCAAATATCCGATTTCCCAAATCCCCCCGGTCGGTTACTTGCGAAATAAAGTTCATCTCCCGTCGGACTCAAACTCGGATACGTTTCCCAATGCCTTGAATTTAACGGAGCGCCGGGATTGATTGCCTCCGACCAAGTGTCGCCCATACGAATCGAGTAGTAAATATCACAACCTCCCAATCCCGTTTGCCGGTCGCAAGCCACAAAGAACAGGTAGCGACCATCCAACGAGAAACTTTGAGCGCCTTCGTTCCCCATTGTATTGAGAGCCGTGCCGGCATTTTTTGTCGGTTCCCATTCTCCGTTCGCCCCTTTTTTACTGATAAAAATATCTTCGTGCACCCCTTTCCCGAAATCCGATTCTCCTTCCAATTTTCCCAATTTTATGGTGGTCGAAAACAGACTTTCATCGGCCGTGATGCTTGGCCAATAATCATCGTATTTGGTATTGATATTCGGACCCATATTTTTGATGTTAAACGGTACCGGCTTCATCCGTAACTCAATTGCATTTTTACAATTTTGAATTTCCCGCTGAGCAATCCTGTAAAAAGTAGACTCCGAAGATGGAATCAACTCGTATGTTTTGATTGCGCCCTCATAATCGCACGTTTCGTGATAGGCAGCAGCCAAACGCATTACAGAGTTGTAGTAGCGAGGCATTTTAGGCTTTGCAACATTCTGCAAGGTGGAAATCCGCTTTGGGTCGTTACGCATTTTTCCGTGTAGTTCGGCAAGCGTCCAAGAAGCCTCAACGAAGTTTTTATTATCGCGCACCAATCCGTTCAATATCGGAAGAGCTTCCTTGTATTTCCCTTCATTGATCATAATAACCGCGCTTTCGTAGGCTTTTACCTCTTTGCTTGAAGCCTTAGTGGCTTGTCCGAAAAGAAGAAAAGGGAGAAAGGAAAAAATCAGTATGCAAATAGCTTTATTCATTATCGTTTTATTCATCATTTGTGAAGATTTTAAAATTTTGTATGATACTATACCCAATCATACAAAATTAACAAAAAAAAAGGAGAAATCCAAGAAAAAGATATTTGGACTGATTCTTTTTTTGAGATGTTGTTCTGTTTTTATTGTTTTTTTAAAGTTCGAAATTCTTAGAGACTGTTTAAATTAATTATCAAGAGCAGAAACCGATATTTTCTGTCCCGTCAGGGACAGAATGTTGGTAGAAATATTAATAAATCTTCATTTTTGTGCCGTTAGGTACAAAATGTGATGTGTGTTTTATTTTTCACCTTTTACATTGTGTACCTGACGGCACGCAAGCAGGAGATAACAACATTTTTCTACCAACATTTTGTCCCTAACGGGACATTTAACTCAGGATTTGTTATTTTCCTTACCGATTGCCGTACATACTCATCTCTATTATTTTCGCGCCTTTGAAATCAGACATTTTCAAATTGGCTACATCAGGATAGACAAAATTTTCGGGAAGTGAAAGCACAGCGAAAACACTGCGATTTTGACTTTCGTCATCCGATGATACCCAATAATCAGCGCTCAATTCCGAATAGTAAATATTTGAATTGGGATAGGCCCGAAAAAATTCTTCGATAGTCGAACCAACTCTAATGCCTTCGGCTGTGACAAACTTGTTTGAGAGAACAGTTAATCTATTTATGCTGTTATTGCGATTGTAATTCTCGTTATAAATATCATTGAAATCAATATCAATTCTTAACAATTCCTCTCCATTTTGGTAAACCATAAAACAAAACCATTCATTGCCGTCAAAGCGGCATGTGTCTTTCACAATAGTATACCTGCTGTTGTCAAACGGAATCGGCTTGCCATATTCAAATATATCGACACCTGCGGCTGTTATTAAGATCGGCAGTCGATAGTCTTTGTTTCTGTCGAAATCCTTAAACGAAACTTTTTCACCGAAATCTTTCGTGGTTTTTACTTCCGTTTTCATATTGTCGGGCTCAAGCCTGTCAATAATATCGCCGCCGTCTTTGTGTAAAAACCAATCTTTGTCATTTTCGGAATATTTGAATGTGATAATTCTTGTCCACATTTCTCTGCTGCCGCCCATATTTTCAACGGAAAAATAACCGTTTTTGATGACGATTTTCTGAAAAGCATCTCCGAGCGAACCGCCTTCGTAAGAGTTATAGACTACTTTATCATTTCGCGCGGCAAGCTTATAGTTGCCGTCTGCCTGTCCCAAAAGAATTAAAAGCGCCCTGTCTTCTTCTTGAACAAATTCACCCATTTCTCCTTTTCTTTCGACAACCAAAATCATATCTTCGTATTTGTCGCGATTCAGGTCGCCCGATGTTGCGGACAAAATTGTAAAGCCTTGCGGAATAAAATAACCGAGGGCTTCGCTAAGTTCTCCGAGTTCGATTTCGGAAGGCGTTTTTACTTTTCTTGTTATGATTCGTTTGTCGGTTGTGAGTATAAGGGAGGAATCTAATAAATATATTAAACTTACAACTTTGGGGCTTTCAGGCTCCGTTTGTCCCAATTGAAAAGAGCCACCGCTAAAATCTTTGACATCGGCAAATCCGCCGTCATAAGTACTGCCGTCAAAATCATATTTAGACTGTAATTCTGCGGCAGTAGAGCCGACACCGATTCCTCTTTCGGTTTTTATTTGCGGACTGCTGACCAATATTCTGTATACTACACCCTCTTGTGCATCCATTTCGACTGCAAATAATACTTCATCGTTTTCAAATACCTCATATACTCCTTCCCATTCGATACTCCCTTTTACTTTGTACCGCTGCTCGAAAATCTCTCTGAATTCACTGTCCGACTGCCCAACATAAACGCCGACGGGTTCCTGTTTTTTTGTTCCGCAACTGCTTGCGATAAGTGCGATTGCACTTAAAATGATGATTACTTTTTTCATTGTGATTTCATTCTAAAATTATTGTTTATTTGTCGTCATAATGCCCATAAGCAGAAAGTAGCAATACAACTATTTTTTGCCATAATCTTCGCAATCGCCTTCTCTTGCACAATCAATGCCATAATTTCTTTCAAATGCTTGGATTTTTCATGTTTGTGTGTTAGCTCACCACGCTTTCACAATCTTGTCTTCATATTCCTTACATTTTTCTACTAAAACTATGGCTATTATTTCACTATCAAATATGTTGTCTTTTCTACATTGTTGATACCAAGCAAACTCATTGTTTTTCAATTTATCATTGAGCGTGTCAAGTATTTTTGCTTTCGGATTTCTTTCTTTTTCATCGTGTTCTACAAGTTCCGAAAAGATAAAAATCATATCCCCATTTTCGTCTTTGTAGTTTGAAATGCCAAATTTAAAATCATAATTTTCAGACTCCTTTGGATAAACAACACTACCACCAAAATAATCACAAAAATAAAATCACAGCAGACTATATCTTCAAAATAATCCTCTCCCCCAGCCTTTGCGCCAACGCTCGGTTGACCATTTGCATTTGATTTATTTCCAACATTAAGGAACGAATGATTTCTTCTTCCTTTTCTCCTTTCAACGCATTTTTCAACTCCTCTATTTTATTGGAAATCAATTTGAATTTAAAATCCAATATTACGTGTGGAACCAATTCAAGCAGGCGTTCTTCTTCCGTCTCCACCTTTTTTTGCTTGTCGTGCATTTTGCTTAGCTGATAGGGTTCAGTCAGAATGTCCGAGGCAACTTTACTAAACTCCGGATTCGGATGATAGGCAAAAAAACGTTCCGCTTTAAACGAAGGTCTGTTTTGGTTTGCCTGCGATTCGGCAAGCATTTGTTGATACAGCGGGTTGAATAATTTCAAATCGTCTGTTTGAAGTTCGCTCACAATGTACTCGATAACCGTGATTTTTTGGGGTTGCACGGAATCACCACCGGAAGCATCTTCTACTTCACACATTATCTTTTCTCCGTGCCGAACGATGAAGTGAATGATATTTCGCTCTTCTGCTTCAAAAACAGAATGAACTTCTATTATATCCGTTGAAGTTCCGTTTTCTTCTTCCGGAATGAAAAGCGGCGGAGGCTCTACTCGTTGAAACACGGAGGCAGGCGAGTTTTGTCCGTATTGCTTTTCTATCTCCTTTTCAATGCGTCCTTTGCGAATTTTATTGATTTGCGAATAGAGGACTTTTTCGTCCGTCTCCAAAATTTTCGCACATTCTTTGATGTAAACCGAGCGTTTAATCAAGTCCGGAATAACGGCGATTGTAGCAGTGATGTCGGAAATCAGTTGAGCCTTCCGAATTGGGTCGCGTTGGGCTTCCGCCAACGAATATTTTGTTTTGAACAGGATGTAATCCGTCTCATTTTCATTCAAAAAATTCAAGACATCCGAAGCGTTATTTTTTTGCGCGAAGGTATCGGGGTCTTCGCCATCCGGCAGTACAACTACCTTCACGTTCATTCCTTCTTCGAGTAGAAGTTTCCCGTTTTTCAGGGCGGCGTTTATTCCGGCGGAATCACCGTCATATAATAATGTAACGTTCTTATTATTCTCGTTTCTGTCACCATCAACGGAAGGCAATATGCGTCCAAGCAACCGGATTTGTTCGCTCGTCAAGGCTGTTCCGCAGGGGGCGACAATGTTTTCCACTCCGGCTTGCACCATCGAAATCACATCGGCATAACCCTCTACAATGTAGCACTTACGCTCGCGGATAATGGCGTTTTTGGCAAAATAGATACCGTAAAGCGTTTGTCCCTTATGGTAAATTTCGGATTCGGGGGAGTTTTGGTATTTCACTTGGTCGTCTTTCGAGATTGCCCGTCCGCCGAACGCAATTACTTTTCCGGAAATGGAGTGAATCGGGAAAATCGCCCGTCCGTGAAAACGGTCTAACACGAAATTATTTTCCTTGACAATGGTTAATCCCGTTTTTTCCAAATATTCTAACTTGTAGCCTTTTTTCTGCGCCTCGGCAGTGTAAGCATCCCGTTGTTTCAAGGCATATCCGAGTTGGAATTTTTTAATAATATCTTCGCGAAAACCACGGTGCAAGAAATAACTCATCCCGACGGATTTCCCTTCAATATGGTTAGTCAAATTATTGGAAAAGTATTGCTGCGCCCACTCTGAAACAGCCATCAGGCTTTCGCGGTTGTTTTTCTGTTCAAGTTGCTCGGCAGTAAGTTCTTTCTCTTGAACTTCGATGTGGTATTTTTTCGCTAAATGCTTCAACGCCTCTATGTAAGAGAGGTTTTCCAACTCCATAATAAAATTGACCGGATTCCCACCCTTGCCGCAACCAAAACACTTACAGATGTTTTTTGCCGGCGAAACCGTAAACGAAGGCGTTTTCTCGTTGTGAAAAGGACACGAACCGATATAATTGACCCCGCGACGTTTTAACGTCACATAATCCGAAACCACCTCCACGATGTCGGCAGCGTCAAAGATACGGTCTATGGTTGATTGGTCTATCACTTCTTATTTTAGTTTCATACGCGAAAAATCTTCTCTCATAGATACCTGCACTGAACCGAGAAATTTCCTTTTTCAGCCAATTTATAAAAATATATTTTTGATAAAAAGACTGTCTATTTTTTGTCCATCCTGCATATCTTCGCTCACAAGGGTTTTACAACCGGAACTTAACGCTGCCGATATAATCAAACTATCCCAAAAAGAAACCATAAGTCTTTGGCGAAGTTCTGAGGCTTGCAGCAACATATCTTCCGTAAAATTTTCAATATGAGCAATTTTACAAATCCACTCAATGATAATAGCTATTTGATTTTCAGGAAACTTTCGCTTAATAAGATTGCTTGTTACTTCATTGATTACTTGCCACGAAACGACAATTTTCCCTTTAAACGTTTTTTCGTCAATAAAATTTCGAACAGTGTGATATTTTTCGATATCATCTCCCAATAACAAATACAACCAAACATTACTATCAACGAAGCACTTTTCAATCATAACTTTCTTGGCGGTTAAATTTATAATTGGCTGTTGGTTGTCTCACTTTATCTATAAACGCCCAAAAATCATCCATCATTTTCTTTTTCTCGGATTTGCCTTGCAACGTGTACCGATTCGCTTTTCTGATGTCAAACTCAATAGTATTCATAATTTTTTCTTTTTTAATTACTTTCAACAAAGATACTACTTTTTTTAGAAAATCTACACAAAAAATCCTGCGCCACAAAACCATCAAGGAAAATGAGCCAATTTTTTGTTTTTTTTGCAAAAAACATATACATTTGTAATTCATTAGATTTCGTAAAATTAAATAAGTAATAATGATAAAAAAATACACAATGAGAAAGATTATTTTAGCTTGTGTGGCAGCCATTTTCAGTCTGTCATTCATAAACGCGCAAGAAGTTGCGGCGACTCCGCAAGAAGAGCCTGCATTGGCAGAAGATTTGACATTAACGGAAGACACCGTGATTCCGGTTAAGACGCGTAACTTTTTATTAGGCGCTACTTTGGGGCTTAATATGACTACCTATTCGAACAGTGATAATGATCTCACCGCTTCATTCGGACTTGGCGGGCAAATCGGTATCAGTTGCGATGTGCCTCTCAGTGTGTATCTGCTTAGAGGATATTTTTCAATCAATCCGGAACTTATTTTTGCTTACCAAACGGTTGGACTTGAGGAAAAATATGAAGGCGTAAGTTTTAAATCGACCGACAGAATTTATTCTATGAATATTCCGGTTCACTTGAAATGGAACAAATCAGCAGGACCGGGTTTCTTTTATGTAGCTGCCGGCCCGATGTTGAATATGGGTTTAGGCGGAACCAATAAATGGGAACAAGGAGTGGATATGAAAGTGGGAGAAGACAAAGACGGTAAAGACATAATTAGAACATTCGATCGAAACCTGTTGTTCCAAGCCGATCCGGACAATATGGCATTCGATTTCACCCGCGAAAATGCGTTATACAACATTCTCAATTTTTCTCTTAATTTCAAATTAGGGTATGAATTTGAGTCAGGACTTTCGTTCTCTGCCGCTTACCAATTGGGGGTATCTAATATGATAAACAAGGCTCCTTACGATGATTATAATAGAGCATTAAGAGCAGAAATAAATCTGTTTGAGGGAATGACACAGGCGCAAAAAGATGCCAAATATAATGAGTTTAAATTGGATGTCCCTACACAAAAAAGCAGTTCCATTGTTTTCTCTATTGGATATGTTTTCTAAAAAATAATTTCAAAAATTCAATGAGGCTGTATCAAAAATTTTGAGGCAGCCTCATTTTTTCAACGTCTGATATGCCGAAAAACAAAAAATGGGGTATTTTTCTTATCGCTGTTTGGCTGATAAGTTGTTCTACGCTCGTAGGACAACAGGCTTTTTCAGACTTTTTTATTGACTTTATCCGCTACCCGGAAACGCAATTTAACCACGTCCGGTTTCCATTGAAAGTCGACAACACAACGGTTAAAAACAAGGCTTCTTATCACCCCATTACGTTTCTTTCCCGTAATCATATTCCCATTCTTTGTGCAGATTCGCTGAACGCAATTATGCAATTCCCTTCTTCCGTAGTCTCTATTGTTCAATTCAATAAAGATGCGGCAACCAATTACGTTTTTGAACAACAAAATAAAAATTGGAAACTATTCTCATCCAAAAATGAAGGAATTCAACAGCTACAAGAGACGGAGTTTCTGAATTTTTTGATACAATATTCCAAAGACGAGTCATTTCAGATGAAACATACCATTTTTCCGTTTCCTTACCGCACCTACAAATCTCCTAAACGAAGCAGCGAACCGGAAAATAAATTATTAATGCCGCGCGAATGGAATCCGTTGGATTTTACCGCCATTTTTCCTTCCTTGTGCATTTTTAACTCCGACAACCAAGCCCCTAACAGGCAAATACACGTGTTCAAAAACGGAAAAGCCACACAGCTTTTTAATTTCATCCGAATCAACAAAAAGTGGTATTTAATTGAGATTGAAAAATATAAGTAATTTGTAAAGAACCTATTTAAATGTCCCGTTAGGGACAAAATGTTGGTAGAAACCAAAATCCCCTATTCTCCCGTCCCGTATGGGACGGAATGTGAATAAAAATCTATCATCCTGCATATTAACCTGAGTTTTGGATAAGAATTTTCTTATTCTATTGATTTTCAACAAAGAAAAGATTCCTCCCTTCACTACGTTGCGGTCGGAATGACTTCTTGACTTGTCAAAGTAGGGTATTGGAGTGAAAAGGGGCTGTCTCAAAAGTCCGTCATTCCGCTCTTGACGCGGAATCCCCTAAAAAACGATATTGATTATTAGGGGATTGCGGGTCAAGCCCGCAATGACGAAGCGTGTTTTTTGACTTTTGAGACAGCCCCTTTTCACTCCCTCGCACACCAGAAATACTGGTCATTCCGACCGCAACGCAGTGAAGGGAGGAATCTCGCTTATCCAAAACTCAGGTTATTAGTTTCCTGTCTTACGTCCCTAACCTTAGGTTGTGGGGTATTCTTTTTTCTATCAACATTTTGTCCCTAACCTTAAGTTTAAAATTCAAACAGGCTCTAAACATTATTATATTCCGATATGTTATACTTACATAAAGAAAAATATATCGAATCAAATATACTGTATTATGACCAAATCGACACAAAAAAACACAATACTCGCAATATGTATGCTTGCCTTACATCTATGTCCTGCAAAAAGTCAGGAACATTTGAGTAAAATCCAACACTTCCTCAAATCGGTAGCTGAAACCCAAAAAACCGGTATCGAAAAAGATCTTGTGTACAAGAAAGATACGCTCTCCGATGTTTATCCTTACGGGAAAACAACCCGCGAATTTCAATGGGATAAAATTCGTGAAAGGTTGGTGTTCTTGGATGCCATTCAAGAAGAACCTGCCACTTGGGCAGTCCTTCAAAACTACAAAAATATGCACGGAGCGTCTAAATTGGTAAAGAAAACGCACAAGAATGAATATAACGAGATATGCGATTCGTTGGGAGTGAGGCGATACCAATCTATCCCGCTCTATGCTGCGGAAGATTCGATAACTCCTATTATTTACGGCATAGACGGTTCGTTGGTAAAAGTTACCGGCGAAAACGGCGGTTTTATAAAAATAGCCACTGTCCATACGAAGGAGAATTGGGATGTTCCTAAAAAATACATCAAATTATTGAACGACAGCGTTGTGTTCCGAAGAGCGATTTTCGTAGACCGAACAAACCAAAACATCACTACGCTTGCAAACGTCAACTCCCAATGGCTCGTAAGGAGCATGACCAAAGCAACCACTGGGGTGCACAGACCACCTTTCGATTACGTTACGCCGCTCGGTATTTTTGTAATTCAAGAAAAAAAGAGCAAAATGGTCTACAACAAAGACGGGATTAACGAGATGGCGGGATTTGCACCTTATGCAAGCCGTTTTTCCGGCGGCGCGCATATACACGGCGTTCCGTTAGAAACAGAAAATATAAATGCCACGTTGATTGAAACCAGTCCGACCTTAGGCACCACCCCGCGTTCGCATGAATGTGTGAGAACGGTTACCTCACATGCTAAATTTATTTATGATTGGGGGTTAGTTGGGGAGACGATTGTTTTTGTGTTTGATTAAAGAATTCATTTATTTTCATCCCTCTCAAACTTCATAAGAACATTCAGAAAACAAGTAACATATTGATAGAAAACTAATAGTAGGCTGTCTTTTCCTGAAAATTACCCCGATTTTACCCATAAAAGTGGTAAAATCGGGGTAATTATAATATAGTAAATATTTGCAGGAGATTCCTCGTTCCGCTATGCTTCACTACCAATGACGTGAATGTGCAAGGTGCTCATAATCAAGATGCGGAGTGATTGATGGCAGATCCTTCACTCCGCTGCGCTAAGGTTCAGGATGACACCATGCATGATGAGAAAGAGGGGAGTAGTAGCGGCGGCAAAGCCACCGCCACTACTCCCGCCGGTCATCCCGACCATAGGGAGGGATCTTCTGCAAACTGAGCCGTTATTTCAAAATTTTCCGCATTTACTGAATTTTCCTTCATAAATTTAATCAAAAAAACCTGTTAAGTTCTTAAACTTAACAGGTTTATCTATAATCTATACGTTAATTTCTGAATGCTAAACTGCTTGTGCTGACCGACGACGATAATAAACAAAAACACCGTAACCTGTAACAAGAAGCATAAAGATAAAAAAACTACTGCCAAGGGGCAGTCCTGTGGCGATATAACAAGGATGATCTAAACCACAATCAGCTTTATCACCTGTAGCCCAACACCATGTGCCTGCCATATCTGTGACATAGATTGTTTCAATGTTTCCATCAGGTGCATCGACAGGGTCTCCCCCCGCAATTAATATTCTATCCCCACTGAGACCATCGCAAGGAGGATAATTATACGGACCTACCGGCGGACTCTGCGCATACCCACTCGCACAATAAAAGAAAACTGTGAATAAGACCAAACCGTATTTTAATATATTCTTTTTCATTTTTATTTATTTTAAAATTTTGAAACTTTAAATTTAAAAGAACTGCAAATATATACTTTTTTTCGTGTAATATAAAAAATTAGAGTTTAATTTTTTATAAATATTAGAGTGAGTCTATACGACTACACTCTAATATCTACATTCAAAACATCTAAATACGCTTTATTTTACAATCACTTTCTTTGTTACGGTTTGTTTAGCAGTAACTGCTTTCACCAAATACACTTCCGGCGCATTCGGTAAGCGGTAAGAGAAGTAGTTGGAACTCAATCCGGCAGCCTCGTAAACAATGCGTCCCATTATATCGTAAACAGTTACCTCGGCAAGAGGTTCTACCTTCGAAAGTACATTCAGCATATTGCCGGTGGAGCTTACATAGATCGCATCTGTAAGTGCATCAATGTCAGGCGTACCGGTTGTTCCGCCTTGCTCTTTCGGAGTTTGCTCGAAGTAGAGGTAAAAGCGGTCTTCGGTAGTACCGGCTGCGAGGTCAAACTCAAAGGTTTCGCGCTCAAGGAGCGAGATGCGTGTACCTTCTTTGCTGTCGACCAACCAAATATTGTCTGCCGCCGAGAATCCGGTAGCTCCGCTGATGCTGAGCGTCGTTTTTCCGGCTGCCTTAACGCGTATGCCTATCGGCACAACCACATCCGAAAGATTGTCGGCATTGAGTACGTTCACATCGCACGCAAGAGTTCCGGCAAGGGTGTAGAGTTGCAACAACGCCTCATCTGTAAATAGCTTTTGCGCATCTTCCATCGCATAGTAGCCATTGGATGCTCCGCTTCTTGCGGCAACGATTGCCGGCAAAGTAGTCCGAGTGCCTTGTTCTACCTGCAGATTCAACTTGTTTTCGCCATTGTTGGAAAGGCTTTTGAGTATATGTCCTTTCTTCGCCACAGTTACTTTTTCCGGTGGGAAGTTCAATCTGATCTTTCCTTTTGGCGCTGTTTCTGTTCCATTGTTAATCTCATGAAGAGCCAATGGAGTCAATCTCACGAAGAACGATTGCATCGGCGGAACATATCTCATACTTTCATCTGAATAAGTTGTTACCACATTTGTACCGTCAAACACATCATTCTCCATCCAATGTCCGCTACCGGTTTCATTCTCGACCGGATGGTCATTATTTGTACCTGTAGACCATTTGTGACTATCTGATGCTGTTCCAGGGACAATGTGCATTGCGTGCGTACCTAAAACAGAAGTCTCTCCAACGAAACGTTTTACGTCAGGTGTAATCCATTTCTTATTCAAGCGGTAGAATTCGTGTAAGTCTAAGTGTGACATAAACGGATTTCCGACAATCAAATAGCTGCCCGATTGTCTCATTGAGTGGTTTGCTTCTATTTCTGCCCAACTCATTTTATCCAATTCGTCTGCTTCTGCTGCTGAAAAGCGATCTCTTAAATCGATTTCAACTGTATGACTCGGCGAAATTTCATATTTTCCTTCTCCTACAGAGCTCGTTTCTGCAACAAAACGATATGGGTTCTCTTTACCGCTTTCAGTTCCCGGTTTTGGGAAACGGAATGTATGCACATTAGTAAGATTAGGGTCAGACGTAGCATAACGAAGCGCGTATCCCATACCTTCTTTCAAAATTTGCTGAGTACTTGTTACCGATAGCGTCCATTTACCTACATAATCATCACCTGTCTTTGATGCCGAGAAGTAACGGATGTATGAAGTTATCCTATATGATTCAGCATTTTCATCATTATAGGAATCACTACCGGTAGAGGTTGAATTATAAGTATAATCTCCGGATAACATTCCCTTCAGCGGAGCAGATACCATGTGCCAGTTGTGCGTATTCGGATCAGTAAACGGTCTGAATACCGGTATCGTCATATCCACATGCGCCCTGCGGTAACTCAAGTTATGCGGTTTAGCAATGGCGGTGTGTACACCGAAGAAGATGTCGCGACACGCATCTTTGGTTACAAGATCCGGATAATAATCTACGTTGTCGCGTAGATAGACATTGTGACACTCATGCGCGTAGAAGTTCGTATTAGTAATCGGAGTATTTACGTCTTCCGTTCCTTTCTCATTGCAATATGCCCAGTTTGCGGCATCTCGCCAGTATGGCGATTTACCCAGCCACAAGAGGTTGCAGCGTACTTTCAGGAGGTATTCATTTTCCAAGAGAAGACGAATGTTATCTTCATATTCATATTCTCCCAAACCACCGGCTATTATTCGTATCCTGTAATCGCCATCTTTCGAAATAGGAAAATCTTCTCCTTTTACCCAGCTTCCTTTTTCCGAATCGTACCACTCATAACTAACATTCATCGCAGCATTCACATCATCGGCAATTTCACTGTTCCATATCAACGCTCCTTCTATGGAGATTTGTCTTATCCAGTCATCTTCGCCTAAGCCGCTGGTGCCTTGTTTTTGAACATCGCACACCGGTATCGTTACCAGCTGCAGAATAGGTTCGTCACAGTCAGGAGTAAATTCAAACTCTTCCGTGTGTTGAATTCCGTCGCAACCAATTGACGCTACGCTGATTTTATCCATCGGGTTAGACCAGATGATATTTTCGGTGAACGTTGCCATATTATTACCCATAAGATCTTCGTCATGGATCGCTTTAAGGGCAGAAGGCGACAACGTTGGAACGTCATTGTGGTACCACTCGGTACATCTTCCGTCGGCTATAACCAAAGAGAGCGTAGGGCGTTTGAAACAGAATTTAACCTCCTGAGGATTGAATGGTTTTGTCACTAACGGATTAGCGCTTACCAACGAGTCAACCTTCAATGCTCCCGAATTGCGGTAATTAATCGTTACCAAGTCGGTATAGTATGGAGTTGCACAGCCTTTTATGTACAAGTGTCCGTGATAGATTCCCGGAGAGGTTACGTAAAGCATTGGTACATTTCCGTTAGGCACCGGTTTTCCTTGTTCAAAAACCAAATAGCGAACACCCTTAATGGTATCATTCAGTTGGACAGGCGACTCAAGACCCAAGATTTCGCCGTAACAAATATCTTCGGAGATCATCTTGCTCGACGAGCGCGGTTCTTCGTAAGTACCAAACCACGTAGCATACGCCGTGCGTTTTTGGTGCCATTGGTCGGTGTTTACCTCTATGCCATTTTGATCCACAGCCAACGGAGCACATCGCTCTATGATACTATCTTTTGCCATCCGATCCGTTTTATCCGGTATCAGCAACTGGGTAAATCCTCCGGCTGATTGCAACGCAGGCACACCGCCGTTTCCTTGAAAGAGAGAGCCAAATGAATAACTTTTTGACACTGATGATTGAGCAGGGATGACATCACCAGTACCTTCATTATTGTTACTATTAATCTGCCGTACAGTTATGTCATGGATATAATTATTACCAGCATTGCCAATAGTCAAACTTCTCGGGTTTGTAAGTTCCTCAACAACAGAATTGTAGAATCTTATATCTCCTCCTTCTGCGTTACTTCCAAACCAATTTTCTCTATCCCTGTTCGTATTTGCTATCGTCGCGTTATAGAAATACAACTTGGCGGTAGTAATGTCACACCCATGTTCAACCCTGAAAGCAATTCTATCCTCATGATTATTACCACCAGTAATCGGTCTCATACGCAAAGCGCTGTTGTTATAGAAAGTCGAGTTATAGACATTTACGTTCGCTACCGAAGCTCTAACAATCAATCCCGCACCTCCGTAGTTTCCGCAAAGATCCGTAAAGGTGGAATTCCGTATGTTTACGTTGATGTCTCTTCCGCGAGGAAGCGTAGTTTGATCATCTGCAATTCCAGTACTATTACCTGCAGTATTAGTATCATTCGGTCGAACTGTAGTAGAACTAGTCCAAGTACCATCAGTAGTTTCATATATACCACCGATACCGATTCCACCGGTACGCCAACCGTAATTGTTGGAGAAGGTGGTGTGGTTTACATTCAACGTCACACTGTCCCCTCTAAAGACATGGATTACCGGATAAGCGCCAAGCCTGTTGTCAGCTCTATCGCGTTGATAATCTTCACAGGTAAAGTTTGTAAACCAGCACGAGTCGAGCGTAAGGGACCCTGACTCCATAAAGACAGCTGTTCCGCCTACGCAGTTTCTTCCGTCATTTTTTCCGTCAAATTTGATCCCTTTGATGGTTACATTGTTTTTTACAACATTCGTTCCATTCCGTCTCGGAAGTTCAAGGATACGTCCGTACTGTGATTGCGGCGAGAACACCGTAGCGTTTCCGCTGACGTTTGCCGGAGATACCGGATTAGATACATCGCCCAACTTGGCTTTAGCAGGATAACCTCCGATAATGGTTACATTGGATTGAAGCGGATAACCTGCCTGTACACGAGTTGCACCCGTTCCGGATGAATATAAGCCGGTGCAGGATCCTGCCGCTTGTGTCGCCGGTGTATAATCCCCTGCGGCAACGTGAATGACCGCCATAGAGCCTCCTTGCGTATAATACGTTTGAACTAACCCCAACGCATACTCAACGGTAGCAAGCGCTTGATCCCAAGATCTACCACGGGTAGGTGCATCCGAACCGCCATTTACCGGCTTTTTCACATAGAAATTGAAACAGTCAGTACTTGGAACTACTGCTACTACACCGGCAGTACCTGTGCTTATGCCGGCTGTGCCGCAATCGCCAAATCCGGTAAATGTAGCCGAAACATTGTCAAGTGCAGTAAGAGCGCTGCTATATCCTTTTAAGGCGGTCAACCTGTTGGAAGCCTCATATAGGCTAATTGTATCCTTTGCTCCCAAAGATGTTCCGTTAACGCTCCATTGAACCTCGTATTTACCCGGCTGCAACAAGCTGCCGTTAGCAGCGGTCAGCGTAGCGGTCAGCACAATGCTGTTGCCGCAAGCTTCTACTGTCGTCGCTACCGTAGTAACATCGCTGTTCGAGATAGTCCGTTTTACTATCAATTCTGCCTCGTTGGAGGTGTATGTACGGGCGTTGTCGGTGATCACCAACTTATAGAATCCCGGTTCGCTTACCGGACACTCATCGCCATAGACACCCGGAATCGGCTCGTCGCCGTAGACACCGGTCGCCGTCCTGTAATACCAAGCGTACTCCGGACGGACAAGGTCTCTTACGCTTGCTTTCAAGACGCTTGTTCCACCGGCACAAATCAACTTGGTTGCCACTTCGACATCCGGTTCACCGCAACCCCATGCGCTTGTCAACGGACCGGATAAAACCGGTTTTGTGTCGTGCCCAATGCGTACTACCGTATTTGTCGGTTTGGTCAACGACAGCGTATAAGGGTTGGTGTTGGTGTTGATATAAAACGTTTTAGGATTAGGTGCAGATACACTTCTAGCTCGCCATTCCAATCTTATATTTCTGTTCGGAGGATTATTGTACACAAGAGGCACATTCTCTTCCATTCTCATCGCAAATTCTTGCCAATCCGCATTTCCGGTTTTGTTTTTATTTTCTTCAAGTGTAAAACCCCAAGGGCTACTTCCATCGTTGTCTACCGTAAATTCAAAAATAGTTTGACACGCATCAAGGGCACATATATTAGATATTGTAACTTCACCACTTTTCCTTCTGAATCTATCAGAAGTCGAATTAACCACCGCCCCTCTCACAAATATGCGTTGTGTTACCGATGGGGCAACGGAAGATACAAGTTCAATGTATCCGGCGTATTCGCCCGCAGGAATACCTGCAGCTAACTGTATTTCGATAATAACACCGTTTTCGTCATAATCAATCTGACCGGTGGCGCCGGTAATACCAACCACCTTGAAATTTGCAGGCACGGTAACGTTAATTTTCTCGCCGGCTGCCGCACAAGAACCTGTGATTGTAACATAATCGGATATCTCCGCATTTGTTCCACAACCTGTTTTGCGATACAACCCGGTAACTGTCGGTTGGCTCAAGGTTATCACTTTCGGTTTCGGAGCGATGTGTACCGCGTTGGTGTAGAATGCACCGCCTGTCCCAACAACGGAAACTTTTACGGCGTAAGATTCGCCCGCTACGTTGAATGGGTGGTTAGTCCCACTATCAAAGCTGTAACCAACGGTCGTTGCGAAAATATTTACACTGTTCGGCACCACTGCCCAATTGGTTACATTGGTTCCGGTGGTTCCTCTGACTAACTCATAACTGTACGTTTCGCCGTTGTTCAGAGGAGTGGTTACCTGTACTACTTGGTTATATATTCCCGATACACCGCACACCGCGCTTAATCCGGAGGCAAAGTTTGCCTTGCGCTCACGTACATCGAATATTACGGTACCGGCTGAGAAATCATCCAACAAATCTTCTCTCGGCGTAACCGTCAAGGTATATATTCCATACGGTGACTGGTCGGTAGCCGGAAGTTGATGTCTGTTGCGATCGGCACCCAGAATGATGGTTCCGCCTCTATCCCATGCGTATGTCGCGTCTACCAAATCGGCTATAATACTACCCGGAAGTGTTAACCGGGTACCTTCCCCAGGGGAAGTATAAACGATGATTTGGTCGTTGAACTCAAACAACGGAGGAAGATTACAGTCGCGGAGGAAGTTATCTTTCAGGTTATTCAATGTTGCCGTTTTTGTTACTTCCGAACATGCGTCCGTAACAGTTACGGTTGCCGTTGCCGCAGCACTCCAACCCCTTACGGTGGCATTCGATACTGTGCGTTGCGACGACGAAGGAGCGCCATTAGTAGTCACGGTTATCGGCGGTGTTGTATGAGTCGTACCGTTGATATTCCAGGTTACCGTATATGTTCCGATGTAAGCTCCGCGCAAGGTTGCGGTCAATTCGAGTTCTGTTGAATTATCAGTGTCGCAAATGTGGTTGGCGCTTAATTCCAACACAGCCGCCGGCGGGACACCTTTCAATGTACCGAAGAGCGGGATGCTCGGGATCGACAAATCGTTGGAAGCGTGCGTGATGAAAAGACCTGCCGCAGGCGGCGTAGTCGTATTCATACGGACGTGGATTTTTTGATTCACGCTTCCCGCCACCGGTGTTACCGTTACGGTGTTACTCCAGCCTGACGTTCCGGTAAGAGAGAGTTGGAAACCGGAAGGAACCGATACCACAATGTTGTTCTCCAAGTTTCGACCGATAATGTCGTAGCTTCTATCATCAACTTTTGGCGGACAAGCCTCAAATATCGTCATATTAGGTTCAGCCGGATTGAAATAGACGAGAGGAGTCTTCACCGTACTTACTTCGACCGCCCCAAGGGTAGAAACCGAACCACGCGGCGTGCCGCAAATATCGGTACGGGTTTGCGATACAAATTCAGCAGCGGCGTTGTCGATGATGAGCGGATTAGGTCTATTACCGACAGTCGTTTGGAAGGCGGCTATTGTATTTGCATCTTCTTTCGGATCGAATTTCGGTATATTTCCGCAGCAATCAGAAGTCTTAAACAACCCTATAAAATTGGCGGATGGATTTGCTCCCGATCCGTTTGGAACGATAGTGTTAACCTGACCTACATAACTATTTATAACTCTTCCGTCGGTAATAGAGACAAGAGAGAGAGCCTCCACGATACAGTTTTCAAAACGCCATGTAGGAGTGAAACTAGTCGTAGACATATAATTCCCAAATAGGGTAGAGTTGTAGAAATATACAGTTGCTGCAGACTGGTTGGAAAAAAACAAACGACTTGCCTGACCCGTTGTCACATTAGGATTTTTATATAACGTAGTGTTATATATTCGAACATCGGGAGTTCCACCGGAGATATGCATGATTGGTGCAGCATCATTGTTGGTATCACTTGCACGGTTGTTTGTAAAATACGAGTTGACTATTCTTATTCTCGGAGTACCGGCTGTTATGGCAAAAACTCCTGTCTTGACCGAAACGTTATTTTCTACGTGACATCCGTCCATTGTCAATGTAAAATTGTTACCACTACTACTCGCATTAGTTAAGTTAATCGTACCATACGCTTGTGAACCTCCATTAAATGAATGTATATAACAAGATTTAAATGTAATATTTCCGTTTACGGTACCTGACGTGTTTAATAGTCGCCCGTTTGTATCCCCATTTTCGCCTTGGGTAAATGTAATTCCTTCAAACGTAACATTAACAGTACCTGAGGAAATATTCATAATACGATTTTGGTTGCCTGTATTTGGTCGTATGGTTGTCTGATTACCTGTATTACAAGTCGGGAAATGCGGACTGTATCCTGTCAGATCCTTTCCTGTCAAGTTGTTCGGGTATCCCCCCTTGATAGTTATTTCACGACCCGTAGGGATGGTGTACGAAGATGTAGCCGGACTATAAGTACCCGCTGCCATATAAATGACCACAGGCATACCGGCAGGCGCGTTGGTAACACCATCGCCCAATGCTTTTTGGAGCGTTGCATAAGCGCTACCCCAGTTTTCACCGGTATTACTATCGCTTCCTCCGTTTGAATTTCGCACGTAAATTCCATGCGCGCAAGTTTGAGGCGTTACCGCAACGGTAGCCGTTTTGGTTGCGCCGCTACAATCGGTTATTTGAACAGCTACTTCTTGTGCGCTGGAAATACCGTTTATTGTGCGTGTGCCGAGGGAAATATTCGTTCCAGTACCAAGCGTTATGGTTTGAGGCGTTTGCTGCACTCCGTTTACGACCCAACGCCAGGTATATTCGCCGGCATTTTCTATGTTAACCTTAGCGGTAAAGCCAACATTGCTACCGGTACAAGGCGTTGCATTGCCGCCGTCGACCTCCAGGGTTACTGCCGCAGTCGTACCGAAAGCAGGAGCTGCTGTGACCGTTACCGGAGCGGAATGGAATGCACCTCCGCCGGCGATTAGTACTTCAGCAATATATGTTCCGGCAGGAACGCTTACGGTATTCGACCCGGTTCCGGATGCGGACTTAATCGGGTCACCGTTTCCGATGGCACCTTGCCACCAATTGATGATACGCGCGGTGTTCGGTGTAATAGACGGCGTGAGGGTTGCCGTCAAGGTAACCTCGCCTGCCCCGCAAGCAACAAGGGAGCCGGTAATTGACACGGTACGCAGGTTAAGGGTAATCGTGTTGGAAGTAGCAGGCTTGTACCCGGCTTTCTCAACTACTACATAAAACTGCTGGGTAGGATGTCCGGCAATAAAATGGGCTCCGTCAAAGTATGCTTGAGTTGTTTGTCCTATTTGTGTAGGTACGCCTCCGATTACCCTGTACCATGTATACAAGTCGCCGTCAGGAATACTAGCGTCCAAACGAACCTCCTCGCCGGGAGCCGCATGGGTAGTAGCAGGTCCTGCAGCAGGCGTAGCAGTAAGTACGACCTGAAGAAGCTTTTCCGCATCAATCGTTACAGGGCAAGATATAAGAGGAAGTTGGACACAAGAACCGGCACCGAGGCTGGAAACTTCAATTGTGAACTCTTTCTCTCCGGAAACGCCGCTTTCAAGAAATTCCAAATAGAGATTTCCTGTGAAAGATGTTCCTCCTTGCGCCGGTACTGTTAGTGTAGGCGGTGTAGTACCGGCTGAGTTGCCGCGAAGCGCGAAATCCTCTGCGTCATCACCGGTCAAAGCGAACGTAAATGTATCGCCCGGTTTAAGGTTGGTTCCGGTTATGGTAACCGGCACGGCAATGCGGCTGCCCGATTCAATTGTTTCGGGAACAACACATGCAATTGATACGTCGGTGCCGTACACATTGTATAGCCCCGATACACTACTTGTTGCGGAAGCCTTCGATCCGTTTGTACAATTTTCCGTTGCAATATAGTAATAACGGTAATCTCCGGCAGCAGGCGTATAAGATGCCGTATTAGCTACAGACGAACCGCCTGTAGCGGTATTAGCCGTTGTGCGGAACCATTGATAAGTTACATCGGTTCCGATAGCTGATGCCAAAAGCGGCGGCAAAATACTTCCTTCACAACCGGAGACAGAGGCTGCCGACGGTTGACTAAGTCCGGTTGGCGCAGAACAAGTAATGACACACGCTTCGTGGGTGATGGTTTTGAGCTGCATGTTATCCCCATTCTGCGGTAAGTAAATACCTACGTAATAGGTAACAGGTGAGCCTGTTATGGTTACCGAGAAAGACGTGGTGAGACCTGTTACAAATACATCTCGCACCAAAGTTCCTCTATTCGCACCGGATGGGGAAGTAGAAGAGATGAAGAACTTCGCATTATTAGTATTATTAGAAGATTTGGTTGAGTTTGTCGTTAAAACAAAAGTATGAACTCCGGGATTCAACGTTACGGATTTTGCCCTGTAATAATTGGAAGACGCTTGACCTATATCCGTATGAGTATTCCGGCACCAAAGGTTGCCATCGTGAAGACCTCCGTTTGTAATCGTAAAACCATCCGTAGTGAATGAATATAGGTTCCCGGAACCTTGACTACACGCCGCATTAAGCAACGTAACAGTCGTACAACTTTGACCCGATTGGTTCGGGTCGCACACGCCGGTGTTGCTTACGCTTACGCTTACGTCAACGGAAGTACAACCTGATTTGGCATACGTTAAGACTACCGTACCCGCGGTACTTCCTATGGTCAATGTATTGCTGGAAATAGTAGCCGAACCGCTCTTGACAGACCAAGTTCCGCCGTCAGGGGTTAATGCTATCTCCTCGTTCACGCAACGGCTTAGGGAGCCGAAGGATGGAGCGGTGCAGGCAGGGGTGCCGCCGCAATCTACCACGGTATGTACGCCTGATGGATCGGTTGTTCCACAGACAGACGATGTGAGTGCGTGGATGCTTACGTTGCTTATGTAAACGCTTGACGTACTATTTGTTCCGTTTCCTCCCACATTAAACGCTAATTGATTACTACTACCGGTTGCATCCGGCATTGTAAAATCAAACGAGAATGTCTGATTAGTGGTGGTCAAATTGGGGACTTGGGCTTGATGCACATTATAACTACCACTACTTTGTCCAACATTCACCTCTATTGTTCTTGGTTGGGCTGCAGAAGCGGTATAGGTAACGCGGTATCTCGTGTTTTGTGTGAGATTGATACCAGTTTGAACAACCTGTGGTTGATACGTTCCTGCCTGAGTGCTAGAAATGGTAATTGTCATCACGTTGCCACTCATAGCACGACCACCCCCACCGGAATTAGCCTGAAAAGTCCAATTTGAAGTACTTGTAAAAGTCCCATTTTGAACCAAGTTACTACCCGTAGTACTTGTACTTGATGCTACACAATAATAGTAGTAGTTAGTACCAATGTTGAGGTCACTAACCAACGGAGTGTAGGTTGCACTTGTTGCACCTGAAATAGATGTACCTCCAGTGTTGGAGTTACTTGTATTTCTGTACCATTGATAAGTAGTACCTGCGCCGGCAGTAACGGATAATGCGTTGAAAGTTCCCGCAGTAGGAGTTTTACAGATGCCGGTTTGAGAAGGTAAATTCCAGTTGGTGATACAGCCGTTGCTTCCGCCACCGGTGGTAACAGTAATTGTTCCGCTACCGGTAGCTGCGGAAGCTGTACTACACGCATTTCCGGTAGTTTCAATCGTATAAGAAGTGGTAGCGGTTGGAGTACCCGAAACGACTGCCGTAGTACCGGAAAGAGTTATGGTCAAACCGTTTTTGGTTTGAGTAGTAGTTTGCCAGCTATCGCTGTCAAAACGAATCCTTATGCCGGTAGCAGCGTTGCGAGTATAGGTTATACTAGAAATAGCTGTACCACTGGTTACCGATTGAGAGGCTTCTCCACCGGTACGAGGAAGCGTTGGAAGAGCATAGAAGTTATCTATTGTACCTGTTTGGGCAGAACAACCTGATGACGTTTCCGTAAAGGTAAAACGCAGATTATCCGCGGATGTTACCGGAGCTAAAGCAGTTACAACTCCTGCATTGGTTATCGTAGCCAAAGCCATATCACTACTCTCCCAAGTACCGGTGAGTCCAGCAGGTGATGTTGTTGCTGTCCCGGTCGAACCCACACAGATGTTATTGGAGCCGCCGCGATTGGCAGAGGTGAGAGTTGTTGTGTTGCGGGTGATTGTTCCGGTTGCTTGTGCTTCCGTTGGACAATTGGCATCGGTTTTGCCGGTAGTTTCAATCGTGTAAGAGGTAGTTGCATCCGGAGTACCCGAAACGACTGCCGTAGTACCGGAAATGGTTATAGTTACGTTGTTTTTGGTACTCGTACCGGTTTGCCAACCATCGGAGTCGAAACGATACCTTATTCCGGTAGCATTGCTGCGTGTATAGGTTATAGAACTAATAGCAGTACCACACACAGCTTGAGAGGCTGCTCCGCCGGTACGGGCAAGAGCCGGTGCATTTTGACAAGTGGCAGTAACGGTAATTGTACCGCTGCCGGTAGCTACGTTACTACAACCTGCATTGTTTCCGGTAGTTTCAATCGTATAAGAAGTGGTAGCGGTTGGAGTACCCGAAACGACTGCCGTAGTACCGGTAAGAGTTATGGTCAAGCCGTTTTTGGTTTGAGTAGTAGTTTGCCAGCTATCGCTGTCAAAACGAATCCTTATGCCGGTAGCATTAGCTCGGGTATAAGTTATACCGGAAATAGCTGTACCACTGGTTACCGATTGAGAGGCCGCTCCGCCGGTACGGGCAAGAGTTGCAGCAGCGTTGCGGGTGATTGTTCCGGTTGCTTGGGCTTCCGTTGAACAATTAGCATCGGTTTTACCGGTGGTTTCAATCGTGTAAGAAGTGGTAGCGGTTGGAGTACCCGAAACAACTGCCGTAGTACCGGAAAGAGTTATGGTCAAGCCGTTTTTGGTTTGAGTAGTAGTTTGCCAGCTATCGCTGTCAAAACGAATCCTTATTCCGGTAGCATTAGCACGGGTATAGGTTATATTACTAATAGCACTTCCTTCACACACAGTTTGAGAGGCTGTCCCACCGGTACGGTTAAGGGCTGGGGCGTTGGTACAAGTGCCACCTCCAGAAATAGGCTGCGAAGAAACCTCTATCTGGCTAGTAGTACTATTCCAACGAAAATACATGGTAAACGTATCTCCAGACGAACATGCAAAACCCCCTGAATAGTTAAATCCAGAGCCATTAGCAGTAATGGTAAATGTCCCCACATTACTTGTAAAAGTACCATTTATAATTGAAACAGAATGACCACTGTTGCTTTGTATTCCCAAGCTCCAACATTGATCATTTGCTCGAACAACTGTAACAGCGAAACTAGTACCATCCGAAGGTATGTTTACGGTAGTGCCTGCTGTTGCGCCATTTAATGTTCCGTTGTGATAAACAATTGTCTGCGCCGTCATACTCCCCATCCCCAAAATGAGGCAAGCGAGCATCAGCCCAATCTTCCACCGGAAGACGTTCAAAAACCGTATCCTCTTGGAGGAGTCGAGGTTTTCTTTCCTATTAATGAATAGTGTTGTTTTCATAAGCTCTTGTATTTAGTTGTTATTGTATTTATAATATTTATAATCTATTGTACGAAGGTGAAAAAAGTTTAAGGTTCAAAGTTTAAGGTTTAAGGTTGCGATTTGAACCTTGAACTTCGAGCCTTAAACTTTGAGCTTTTCTTTTTTTCACACATTAGTAGACAAACTTGCCACAGGATTAATCTGCAAGGAGATTTATTCTGTGGTTTTAACTAACGCAACGTCAGTTCAGCGCTGCCCTTACGGGCAGAAATGCCTACTTTTACGTCATCCCCCATTGGGGATTGCCGTGTTTTTAAAATCAATTATTAACACATTAGCCTAAGAAACATCTTCACTATTCAACCTACTTTATCTTAGCACACCGAAAATAAACAAATATTTGACAGAAAAAACATATTTTAACATCGAGCCTGCCACACAAGCACAATACACAAAGATAAATATTATTTTTTAATAAAAGCAAATAAAAGGGGGATAAAATTGGGGTAAATAGTTAAAAAATGTGATGAAATAAAAAGTTCAAAAGTTTAAGGTTTAAAAGTTCAAGGTTCAAAAGTTCAAAGTTTAAGGTTTAAGAAGTTGAGTTTTGGATAAGCGAGATTCCTCCCTTCACTGCGTTGCGGTCGGAATGACCGGTATTTTTGGGGTGCGAGGGAGTGAAAAGCAGCGGCTTTGCCGCTGCTTTTCACTCCAATACCCTACTTTGACAAGTCAAGAAGTCATTCCGACCGCAACGCAGTGAAGGGAGGAATCTTTTCTTTGTTGAAAATCAATAGAATAAAAAAATTCTTATCCAAAACTCAGTTTAAGAAGTTGTTTGAATTAATTGTGAGAATCGTCTTAATTTATCCTTAACTTAATGACATTGTCGTTGCGCTTGGGGATGAAAGCAACCTGCTACACCTTCTGTAGAGACGTGGCGTGCCGCGTCCCCGATGGTATTACGCGGATTGCAAAAGAGACGCGGCACGCCACGTCTCTACGGGAGCGGTATTTCATTGTTGACACATCACTGTTTAAAATAGATATTCAATCCTTTCGGGTGGGGTGGAAAAATTTTTTCGTTCGGATTATACGGTTGGTTACCGATAGGTGCGGGGCGACTGTGTTGTTATTTGGGGTGATTGTGTCTATTCAGGGCGACCCTCACGGTCGCCCCTACGGGCTACCGATCAATATCATTAAGTTAAGGATGAAATTATATTAATCTTCGCGTCTTTGCGTACTTTGCGCCTTTGCGTTTAATACAAAAGAGTGCAAGCGCATAAACTTTAACGCAAAGACGCGAAGTACGCGAAGACGCAAAGTTTTCTTAACTTAATGACATTGGGCTACCGGTACACGTATGCTAAAATTCTCTATTTCCAATTTCTTTTGAGAGTCGTTCTATCTGTTCTATCGGCAATTCTGTTGCATCACTCACATCTTCAATAGACATGCCCTTTTTTAATAATTTTATGGCAGTCTTAACTTTCCCTTCGGCTTCGCCTTCTGCTTTCCCTTCTGCTTTTGCTGTATCTATACTGTTTTGCAAATCCCTAAGGACTTCTGCTCTTCCTTCCTCTTTTGCTGTATCTATACTGTTTTGAAAATCTCTGTACGAATTTAAGCTGTCAATATAATCTTGATATTCATTTTCGGTTAATTTCGCAATCTCGGCTACTGAAAACATTTTCTCGAAAATGCGCTCTCGAAGCCTGTCGGGAATATTCTCCAAACGTTTCAGATTTCTCAATACATACATCCACTTCTCAAAACGTGTTTCCAACTCTTCGGCTTGCTTGGTAAACTTAGGCATTTCCAAATAAATGAATGTTAGTTTGTCGTAAAAAATCTTATGCGTTTCAATGTCCGACAGCATTACATCGTAGCGGTACTTTTCAGTATTTTCCTTATCTTCATCAAAAACGAAATTCAAAATAGCAATCGTATATATTGACTTTAATTCAAAACTCCAATCGCCCGGAATTGCCTGTTGTGCGATTGGGAATGTACTGTAATACAGCGTCCGGTCTTTAAAAAATCGCTGTTTCGTTTTTTGAAGTTCTACAATAAACTTCTCGCCTTTTTCGTTTTCGCAGTAAAGGTCAAAAACAGCTTTGCGTGATTCTTCCGAAACGCCCAATCGCTCTGTTTTTAAATACGATAACGACACTATTCTACCCTCCTCTTTATGAAGAAGCTCGTTCAAAAAATCCAATAATAATTCTTTGTTACATTCCTCTCCGAACAGCTTTTTAAAACCGAAATCGGTAAAGGGGTCTATATATTTATCTTTCAATCGTTCTCGCATAACGTACAAATTTTTCTTGTAAACAAAAGTAGTATTTATTCGTTACATACGAAATGATTTTAACATCCATTTTGCTACCCTTGCCTAATATACAAATCTTTCCTCAGGCTGAGGCTGTCTTAAAAGTCCGTCATTCCGCGCTTGACGCGGAATCCCCTAAAAAACGATGTTGATTATTAGGGGATTGCGGGTCAAGCCCGCCGCTCGGCTTTGCCGCTTGGCTCTGCCAAGAATGACGAAGCGTGTTTTTTGACTTTTTAGACACCCTCTTAATTGAAAAGGCACGAAATTACAAATTTGCGCCGGCACGGGAAAAGCAACCTGCTACACCCTCTGTAGAGACGTGGCGTGCCGCGTCTCTTCTGCAATCTGCGTATACCATCGGAGACGCGGCACGCCACGTCTCTACGGGAGCGGCATTTCATTGTTGACACATTACTGTTTAAATCGCTATTGATAACCGCTCTTTCAGAGCTACATTAACACCTTCGCCTGTTCAACGCCGCCATTGCCACGCATCCACACAATATAGAGTCCACCCGGTAGTTTTCCTTGATTGAACGTGTAGGAATAGCTTTTACCGGCAAATGTTTGCAATTTAGTTGATGCAAGAAGATTGCCGTTGAGGCTGTAAAGTTTGAGTTCGGTTTCGCCGGTTCCCTGCGCTGTGAAGGTTACATTCACGGTTGAATTTGGCAATACGTTTACACGCAAGTTGGTACCGGATGATATTCCGGAAGTCTCGGTTGGATCTCCCGATTCGGTAAATTTGGCAATGTAAACCAGTTGCACATCGCTGATATTAACGCGAATGGTCGAATGTCCTACGTTGAATGCCAATTGGGCATTTATATCTGATGGATCGGTCATCTCAAATTCAAACATAAAGGTTTTCGGTTGAGTGGTTAAATCAAAAGACCCGCCGGCTTTCAAGTAGTCGGTGTATGGTGAGGAAGCCATTTGAAGCAATACTTCCATCTGTCTTGGAGCATCGGCGGAAGCGGTGAATGTCAAGCGGTATTTCATTCCTTTGTCGAGAGCAATGCCCGATTGTATCAATTGAGGCTCCCACGGGTTGGTTCCGGTTGCCGTGATGTTTATGACTGCTTGATTGTTGGTAGGAGTGTATGTTCCTGCCGAACCGCCGTAGTTACTTCCTGTGTTCAACGTCCAAAGCTGCGTATTGGCAAAATTGCCGTTTCTAACCAAATTTTCGGTACCATCGCCCACTAAGATAAACTTAGCCGCAACGGTTTTGTTTTTATCCATTTTAACGGAAACAGCAGCTTGGCTTCCGGCGGCATCTCCCGACCAACCATCAAACGCCCAACCCTCGGCGGCAACGGCGGTCAATGTAACATTTGCTCCTTCATCGTAGCGACCGCTTGAAGGGTTTGGATTGCCGGTTATCGTTCCGCCGGCTGCCGGAGAAACGGAGGTGGTAAGTGTAAATCCGGAAATAGGCGTTCCTGGAGTCAACACGATTGTTCCGGCACCGGGAACGGCGCTGAAATAGATGTATCCCGACTTGATGCTTGCCTCTATCGTTTTTCCGCCTTGCGTTGCGGTAACGTTTGTCCATCCGGCAGGTGTTGCGCGGCGAATCGAAAGCGGATAGTTGTAAACGGCATTGTCCAAATTATCGGTTAAAGTCAACGTAATTTCGTTTGCCGTATTGGTTAATTCATTGATTTTAGCCGCATCGCGTTCTTTGGAATACAAAATCGCATTACGGAAGGTTGTTACCCAGAAATCACCATCGTTCTGTTTGATATAACCTAACGTACTTTCGATTACGGACGCTTGTAATGGCGAATAACCGTTACCGTTGTTTACCTCGTGAATCAAGAATACAGCCCATCCATTCTTGTTTTTTGCCGTATTGAGTTGTGTTTGGAAATTTGCCAACGAATTGCAAGATCCTTGATTTCCACAGATGATCGATCCAATACGGTAGTAGTTGCTTGGTGTTTTGTTTACCACCTGTCCATCGCATACCCGTCCGCCGATGCAATATTTGGCTACCATACTTTCGGGGTTCGGAACATTACAATTCGGGTAAGCAATGGTGTTACAGTCAAACCCCGGAATATTTTGATTGATTGTGTTTTTCGCACTGCTTATTTCACTTTCCGTTACGGTACCCGGATGCGTTACGGAGTGATTCCCTATTTCGTATCCATTATTTGCTAAATTTCTTAATGTATTCCAATTCGGATTATTCATCTGTATGGGAATAAAAAAAGTTGCCTTGTATTCGTATTTATTAAAAATAGGCACTGCCGCCGAAAATTGATTGGGGCAGCCATCATCAAACGTAAACGTAACAGCGGCGGTTCTAAAACCTTCCCAAGTTGCAATCTCGTAGCTCGAATTCTGCGAGTAACCGACTGTCACCGTACAGAATACGACAATAGCCGTGAATAGAATAGAAAATTTGTTTTTCATTGTGTAAAAAGATTTAAGGTATAAAAAGCGGTTTCTTACCAACCTGAGTTTTGGATAAGCGAGATTCCTCCCTTCACTCCCTCGCACCCCCAAAATACTGGTCATTCCTCCCTTCACTGCGTTGCGGTCGGAATCTTTTCTTTGTTGAAAATCAATAGAATAAGAAAACTCTTATCCAAAACTCAGGTTACCTGTAAAAGTAGGAAATATTATGGACTGATATGAGGGTTTTTGAGATTTTTTTGCCCAAGGTCGTTTCAAATGTTTTGTCAGAGGTTACGGATTATGGCATTAATCAAGAAAACCGGCTACAAACTTGCTTTTCATCTGTTTATAGATAAATTTACACGCAAAATCGGGACTAATCCGGTAGAGCAAATCCAGCATTTTTGAGTCTTGTCCGATAAATATGCGGTTTTTGTTTTTTTCCACTCCCTTGATAATCATTTCGGCGGCTATTGAAGGGAGCAATATCCCTTTTTGCGCTTCTGCACCGGCTCCGTCGTTCGGCGGTGCAGCACTCAAACCCGAATTGACCGTAATATTTGTAACCATTGCTCCCGGAAAGACGGTAGTAACCCGTACGCGAGTAGCTGCCAACTCCAAAACCAAACTTTCGGACATAATCTTGACAGCGGCTTTCGACGCTCCATAAACGGCTTGTCCGGGAAACGGCATAAATCCGCCCATACTCGAAATGTTTACAATATGCGCCTCGGGCCGGGTAAGCAGGTGAGGCAAAAATGCACGAATCATACAAAGCGTTCCGAAGAAATTTATATCAAACACTTTTTTAATAACGGCAAAATCCAAGTCGCTTACCTTTTTAAAAGGTTGAATAATTCCCGCATTATTGATGACTACGTCCACATTGCCGAATAGGGCAATGACTTTATCTACCGATTCATCAACCGATTCTTTACGCGAAATATCCACCACCAAAGTAGCCAACGCCCCGGCTCTTTCTCCTGCCAACTGCACCGTTTCCAGCAAAGCAGCTTCGTTAATATCCAACGCAATTACCCTGTTCTCCCTTTTCAGTAAGTTCAACACCAACTCGCGACCCATTCCGTTGCCGCCGCCGGTAATAACGATTGTTTTATTTTTTAATTTCATACCATTCGTTTTTTGTTGGTTTGGATTCTAATTTTTTACTGAGCAATAAACCTTACGAGATTGAAATATAGCATTTTATTTTTTTATATTCAAATAAATATCTATAAAATTTCAGAAAAAAATTCCTAAATTTGCTGAATGTGATATAGAAGCTGTAACCGTTGGATTTTACATCCAAATAAAAACGAATTAAAAAGGGGATGTTCGTAAATGAAATGCTGCCCCCTTGTAGAGACGTGGCGTGCCGCGTCTTTGATTGATACGCGAATTGCATTAGAGACGCGGCACGCCACGTCTCTACAAGGAAACACGATCTAATTTATTATGAATACGAACGACATAGATATAGATTTATTAAGAATAGTTGATGTAGAATATATTAAAGATTTTACAATGCGCTTGGAATTTAGTGATGGAAAAATAAAAACGGTAGATTTTTTACCTTTATTAAAAGGAAGAATTTTTGAACCACTAAAAAACAGGGAGAATTTTATCCAATTTGGATTAACCGATTGGACATTGGAATGGTACAATGGAGCTGATTTTGCCCCCGAATATCTTTATGAAATGGGAATTTAGATATATCACGTTAATTCATTTTTTTCCGTCTGAAAAGATAATAAAATATCCCCAATAATGCAACACTTCCGAATAAAATAATCCATAAAAGTCCCGAGCCGGAGTTCGATTGTACATCCTCGGAAACGCACTTTTGGAAAGTCCGGATTACCGCCTTCGAAGTAAGCGTTGCGCCGGAAACCGCATCCACTTGCTTTTTCAATGCCTGTTGCGCCGGCAATCCGTCCCATTGCGAAAGTAAACCGCTATTCTCTACTTGAATCACATATTCGACAGTCTCCCTGTTTGGCAACAGCAGGACACCGGCAATATTTCCGTTCAAGTCGATTCCGATTAACAAAGGTACCGGACCGGAAAATCCGACAATGTTATCCGAAGAGGGCGAACTATACAATACGCTCCCTATTTTCTGTTGTTCCCGGTTGAATAGCAAAAATTTGGAATGATCAATCTCCTCTACGAAATGTGTTTCGGGAAAAATACGTTTCAACTGTTCCATTGTGTCTTCCGGTAATGATTTTTTGGAATAGCCCTGTTGCATAGCTAATACAAAAAACAGCACGATGAACAACGTTCGTTTGTATAAATTGTGTTTCATTTTTTTCTTTTTTTAATCCAATGTTGTTTAGTTAATCAATATCCCAACGTATGGTAACGCCATACGTATCGGTAACGGTATCAACAACGTCCTAACGGGGCATTAATTCGCCGGAAGCGCTTTCTAACGAAACCGGTTTACGGCAAATGTAGGAAAAAAGTTTGAAATGTGGATTTTTTTTCGGGAAAATAGGATGGGGCAAAAATGTGTGAAATTGTGACACCGTACCCTGTAGAGACGTGGCGTGCCGCGTCTCTGATACAATTCGCATATATCAATCAGAGACGCGGCACGCCACGTCTCTACAGGGGCAGCAGTGAATCCCCCTGCTGCTACACGATTGTACCTTGTGCCAAGTGATGTGAAGTTATAAAATCTGCTGTCAAACAACAACTACATAACCATTGCTAATTCCCGGCTTATTTTATGTATTCCGGTTATAATTTTTTCACGCTGCTGCCGGCGTGGTGTTCTATGTCCCGATGCGTAATGCCCGATTTGTCTCTCATTTATTCCGGAAACGCGAGCAATGGCAGAACGGGTAAGAATACCATCTAAACTATGCAGCAATGCCGACACTTCGGGAATATACTCTATTTCGTAATCTCCGGAAACAAGCCATTCGGGTAATTTATCTCCATCTTGCAAACAGCCTTCTATATGAAACTGCAAGGCTGATTCAAATGCTTTTTTTACACCTTCAAGTGTTTTATGCTTGGCTACAACTATTCCGTTCAGACAATCTCCTTGTGCAGATGCACCGTAGTTGTTTCCACTCCAACTGATTGATACATTTATTTTTTCCATCATTATATTTTTTTGCCGGAGGATTATTTCCAGTTTCTTACTTGCGATTACTAAAAAACTGTCTGCTACTTTTGAGAAGAAATAAATCGTCCGTAGTCAAAACATTATGATACTCCTTTTGGGCAAGTCCGTTAATCAATTTTTTGTCTCCTGTCCATAAATTACAATCGAATTGTTGGGCAAAAGCAATATAAATAATGTCTTTGGGGTCAATATTCGAAACAAGTTCACTGGCAAACAACCAACTCTCCTCGCTTATTTGTTCTTCTGAAACAAACGTAATGGATTTGTAAATGTGATATTCCGCTTCCATTAATTGTTTCAATGTTAAGTTTGAGATTTTCAATAACTTATCATAGTGATTGTATATTTCTGCCCGTAAAAAATCGGGAGCGATAAAACGAGAAAAAAGGGTGTGAGTTTATTAACAAATCCCCAATTTTTCCATTGGAATTTAGAATACCGCTAAAAACGATATTGGCATCAACAACAATTTTCATTTCAAAAAACGATGTTTGTTTTTATTCCACCAATTTGTATTTATTTCGTCTGCTAAGTCATCTATGTCTGATTGGCTGACTTGCGACCGCGAAGTAGCTTCCAAATATTTGGCATAATCTATTAAATGCTGAATACCCAAAATATCCGTTTCGGGAGAAAAGGAGATGGCGATTTGATTTTTTGCAATTCTTTCTACTAACATAATACAAAATTTTAAATCTTGATATATCACAAAAGTACAATTTTTTTTATTTATCTAATGTTTTTTCGAAGGCAAAACATTTCATTTATGGAAACTGCTTATCCGAAATTAACGTTACCGGCAATACTTATCCTTCGGACGAATTTCGTCTTGCCATGAGAAGTTGCGTAGGAAGATTTCTTCTTTCGGAGCCTTATCGGGAGGATAAAGTACCCCTTTGGAGTCGGGGGTCATCACAATTTTTTCTAATTTTTTCTCTTTCAAATAAATCGTCATCAGACTGCCTTCCGCGCGATTGATACCAACCAAAGAGCCGTCGCTGTCTTTCGGAAAATAAACGGAAATAGCATTTCCTATCATTTCAATTTTTCGCAATTCGCCGTCCGTAATGTAGCCTTTGGATTCACGGCTTGAAAGTTGGTTGAAGTTGAGCGTATCGCCCTCTTCCTGCGAGATAATCATTGCATTGCCGATAATGTGAATCCAATCGGGAACGCTGTCTTTGATGTAAATTTTGATTAAATCACCGCTCAGTTGGTTTTGTTCCGACCAAAGCACGGGGTTTCTGTACATAGTAACAACCGAATCGGTCGAGATATAGACCAACGAATCGCATTTCCCTTGAAAATCCTCGCGGAAAAAGCGAACATTATGGTATGCCTTCAAAATGTTCGTAATTGAATCGTGCGCCAAAAAAGAGAGCGTGTCGGCATGTAAAAACAGACTGTCCGGCGAAGAATAATCTATCATATAGGAGCGTTCGGTCAGTAATCCCGATTGCGGGTCTTGGTGGAAAATGCCGTAATCGCCGTGAAATATGATTTTCCGAACAGAATCGTGCAGCACAGCGCCGTGATACGCCTTTGCCCAACCTGCATTTTTGTTGAACACGATAGAATCGGCAGTAATCCGTTTACCATCCGTGCTTGTAATAACGGAATAGTCGTACAATACGCCGTGATTTTCGCGCGTACTTGTCCACGCACGGGTGGTAAATACGGTATAGTCACCATAAAAAACGTGCGAAGGACCGACTAAACGTACAATTTCCGTAGCGGAATTGTATTGCAGCGTATCGCTTTTAATCGTAAACTCAGGATTTACCAAGACTACATCCGTTTTGAAAAAGGATTTCTTGGTATCAGGGTAATAGTAGCCGGTTTTGGAAGTCAATTCAAATTGCGGGTCAATCAGTTTGCCGCCGGAGAAGTAATATCCGTAGTTCTTGACCCGGTCAAAATCCAAGTATTCGGTGTGCAAGGTCATATTGCCGTCGTTGAGCACCACGTTTTCGCGCGCCCTCAACAGGCGAGTATCGCCGTCATAAAACATTTTATTGGCGTGGAGCGTCATCTCATCTTGCACCACGCGCACGTTTCCGAATGCGTCGAACGAGTTTTTTCCGTCGTAAAAGTAGGCGCTGTCGCAATACATCAGCGCATTTTCGTGCCGGAAACGTACATTCCCCTTTAATACCTGAAATCCGTTTACCTTATCGAAAGACAATGTTTCGCTATGCTCCAAAATGACATTGGTCTTTTTTTGGGCAATCACAACATTATTTCCACAAAGGAAAAATAAAAATATGAAAAAAATATGGGCGGAAATTCGCATATTCTGCGCCATTTATTAATTATCAATCATTAATTCGATTTTATCCAACCCGGAAATTGGAAATCACAATTTTGCCATTTTTCATCAATACGGATATAAATTCCTTTTTGTTTGGATTTGAGCCACTCGTTTAGTTTTTCGTAACTTTTCTTTTCCAAATACAAGTTTCTCAGTTCCAAATAATCATCGGTCATATTCGCTTTGTGCGCTTTAGTGCTCGATTTCAACTTGACAATAGCAAACACCTCGTTTCCTTGACTGTTTCGCATTACGAATGGGTTGGAAATTTCACCGGTTTTCAGGTTGTAAACCACTTTTGCGACTTCTTGCGGCAGATCTTGCAGTTCAAATTTTGAAGTTCCGGTTTTCGGGTTGGTCATTACACCCGAACTGTTTCTCGTGTTTTTATCGTTTGAATAAAGGATAACGGCATCTTCAAATTTGAGTTTTTCGTTGCGAATAAAGTCTGCAATACTGTCTAAACGCTTATTCGCATTATCTTTCGCCTCCAATGAAACTCTGGGTTTCAATAAGATATGTCGAGTATTGGCACGTTCGCCCCGTTTTTCAATCAACTGAATGATATGAAAGCCAAATTCCGACTCTACAATCTTGGAAACCTTCTTATTGTCTTGCAAACCGAAAGCCACGTTGGCATATTCGGGCACTAATTGACCTTTGCCCATAAATCCGATTTCGCCGCCTCGCCTTGCCGATTCGGTATCCTCGGAATAGAGAATAGCCAAAGTCGAAAATTCGCTGTCGCCCGATTCGATGCGGTTCTGAAATTCGCGCAGGCGGGTTTTCACATCGTCAATCGCCTGTTGGCTGACTTGCGGCTCTACCATAATGATTTGAACCTCCACTTGGGCAGGAATCATTGGGAGGCTGTCTTCCGGAATTTTGTTGAAAAACCGCCGTACCTCTGCCGGTGTGGCTTTGAGGTCGCCCACTATTTTACGCTGCATTTGTTGAATAATTTGTTGGTTGTGCACCATTTCCCGCAGCTCCTCTCTCAACTCAATCAGCGGTTTATTGAAATATTCTTCCAATTTTTCCTTCGAGCCGATTTGTGAAATCAGGTAATTGACACGCATCTCGACTTGCGAATTAACGGCTCTTTCGTCAGCAAAAACACTGTCTATTTTTGCTTGATCCAAATACAATTTTTGTAATGCCAACTGTTCGGGGATGAAGCAATAGGGGTCGCCCTCTACTTGCGTACCGTCGTATTGGTAACGAATGCGCTGTTCTTCCACGTCCGAGCGTAGAATCGCCTCATCGCCCACTACCCACACAATTTCGTCAATGATATTATCTTGCGCCTGCATTTGTACCGGAATAATTCCCGACAACAAGGAAAACAAGCAAATTAACATCTTCTTTTGCATATATTTTTCTTTTTTTTTAGTAAACAAGTAATAAGTAAACGAGTAAACAAGATTGATTGCTTTTCCCGTTTACTTATTACTTGTTTACTCGTTTACTTCTTTATAAATTTTCACCTTTCCTCTCTCCACAGCCTCGTCATACAACCTGTTACTGAACTGTTTCAAGAAGTTATTTTTTCTCTGCTCCAACAAGATTCCCCGAATCTTGCTTTCCGCATAATCTAACGGTTGTAATTCTCCTTCCAATACATACTCCTGAACATACAGAAAGTAGGTCGATAAGCTGTCTTGACTTTCGTAAAAAGGACGCTGTTTCAGATTTTCTACGCGAATCGGACTTTTACGCTGAATTTCCAAAAGCGGCTGCCATTTTTCGTTGAAATATTCAAATTTTGCAGCATTTTTGATGCTTAACAGCTCAATCTGATCTAAGTCTTTCTCCTTGGAGTTGTTGAATAACTTGCGAAACGCATCTATATCTGGAGCTTGATTAGGCACTTTCAGAAAAAGACCTTTGATTAATATTTCGTCCAAGCGGAAAAGCGGAGCGTTTTTGTTGTAATATGACTTAATCTCCTCCGGCGAAATAGTGTTATTCAAGCGGTCTTTGACCAATTGCAATTGATATTCATACACCAGCAGCGAACGGCGGTATGTTTCCAATAAAGCGGCGATTCGTTCCTGGTTTTTGACATTTTCCTGCGCTTTTTCGTACATTAAAATATCAGTTGCCCATATTCGGATGTAGTTTTCGAGTGCCGCCACGCTGTCTTCTCTCGTCATTCCCGCAAAGAAAATATTCTCTATGTCTTCTTTATACAAAGATTTCCCGCCGGCTTCTGCGATTGGCTTTTTTCTGCCGAATCGTTCGTTTTCGCAGGAAATGAACAGGAATGAGGTAGACAAAACCAATGCAAGAAACGATAACATTCTTACGTTAAAAGCATTATTTTTAAAATTTTTATTCCTCATTTTTCAATTGCTTTCAAATTTTTGGCATTCAGTTTTGAAATTACTTTTTTACCTGACTCCAACTCTAATTTTTGCCGGGCAGCAGCAGCTACCGAACCGCCTTGCATTGCTATTTGAGCATTTTCGGCAAGCGTACACGGTTTTTTCTCCTTTGAAATTTCGGTTGTCGACGCTTCTGCAAGCATATTCAAAACCAATTCCAAATTGGTCATATTATCACGCAAACTTTCTGTTTTTAAACCTTTGTATTGTTTATACTGCTTGGTGGTCAGACCTGACCAACTCATCGTGATAATATCGGTCAAGTTTGCAAATTCTTGTCCTTTTTTCACACCACGACGTTCCCATTCATCGGTCAACTCCTTGCGTACTTCAATGGATTTAAGTCGTTGATTAATCCAATTTTCCGAATATCCTTTCCGATGGTAATATTCCATTAACCGTTCGATACCCAATTCGGGGTCATCAATTTCCTCCAATCGTTCACGTGCGATCTCTGCCAACCACATCTTAAACGGCTCTGCCTTGGGCGATGGAATAGACTGTATCAATCGGAAAAGTTGCTCTACATCAGCCACATCAGAAAGATATTTTTTCCCATCTGCAGCAAGTAATTTCAGTTGACTACAATTTGTAGTCAACTCACTCCCTTCTTGTCTTAGACGAGTTTTCAAGACACTCCAATACTTGCGAGGATTTGGAGTTTCAGTCAGTACTTCTACCACATCAACAATAGAAATATACCACTTTTCAGCCTCAGCGTCCCATATAGTTCTGACCTTTTTTTCCTCAAAAAGTTTAATTGTATCTTTTTTATTTTTATCCATTCGTGTTTTATCTAAAAAGAACTCTGATCATTCTCGTAAGATTACGAAAAGACCACACGCATTAATTGCTCTTAACCGTTTTCAACACCTTCTCATCAATCTTCACTTCGTATTTTTTTCTCAGACTTTTGATCCACTCCTCTTCCAAGTAATTTTGATAATCGGCAGTTACGGGACCTCTGACATCCTTGTAGGATTCCGGAATAGAAACTAAATCTCCGATAAAAGCAACCGCCGGAAAGACTTCGTCCGTATATGTTCCTTTGTTGAAAATCTGAGCATCCACAGCTTTGTTAGCTCCCGGTGCAAATAATCCGTTTTCTATTTTCAACTGCACTTTGTCTTTGTTGAATTTCCGTCTCAATTGAATATCAACTGAATCTTTAGGCGCATCTTTCATCATTTTTTGTGCCTCTGCAAGTATGTTTTGGTTAACGGCGTGAAGTACTTTCCCTCTGAAACGCGGGGTTTCCCACTTGTAATTTTCCTTGTTTGCCTCAAAGAATTTCTCTAATCCTTCCACATCCACAGAGGCTTTGTTCCAAACTTCTTCGTTGCTTATTTCAAAAAGCAGCAATCCGTCGCTGTATTCCCTCAGCAAGTTCCGGTATTCGGGATACTCTTTTTCCAACGAAGCTTGTTCGGTAGCAATAACTATCTCTTTGGCGTATTGGGCAAATACTTTGTCCACAAAATCTTTACCGGAAATCTCGGTGTCGATTCGTCTGCCGGCAGGAGAATTTTTGTCTTTTTTCGCATTATCTAATTTTTCCCTTTCAGCTTTGAAATATTCGACAAATTCTTTTTGTGAACGAGCTGCTCCGTTGAGCGTATATAATGGCGACTCCATACGAGCGTATGCCTTGTTGATTTTCTGCTCATCTGTTAACTGCATCACTTCGTAAAACGGCGTTAATCCGCCTTTTGCCAACTTAAATCCGTGTTTTTGCTTTAATTTATTAATATAAGAATCATTCAACCGGCTTGCCCGTTCGTCGCGCAACACTTTCGTTTTTAATTCATCACGCAGGTTTTCATACGAATCCAACCCTTTTTTACCCAACAATTTCAAAATGTGGAAACCGTAAGGAGTTTGTATCACACCGCTCAAATCGCCGGTATTTTTTAAGGCGAAAGCAGCGTTTTCAAAATCAACCGGCAAGCGTCCGGATTCAATCCAACCCATATCTCCTCCCCTACTCGCGCTTTGTGTGTCGTCTGAGAATTTTTTGGCAATTTCCGCAAAATCAGCTCCTTTCCGCAACAATTGGTAAATGGAATCGGCTTTTTGTTTCATCTGCTCTACTTGCGCGTCACTATCCACTCTTTTGTAGATATGACCGATGTGTACCGTTCCTTTGGTTGGTCTGCGGTCATACACTTTCACAATGTGGTAGCCGAAAGAGGTTTTAACAGGCGCGCTGAACGTGCCCACCGGGGTATTGTATGCCGCCGTCTCAAACGGATAAACCGTCATAAATGCAGTGATGTATCCCAAACGTCCGCCTTTGGCCGAAGAAGGGCATTCCGAGTTTTCGATTGCCAATGTTTCAAAACTTTCTCCTTTTTTCAATCGCTCGTACAATTGGGTTATCTTTTCGTAAGCCTCAACAGTATCGGTACGGGAGGTTTTGATGAGTATGTGACCGGCATCCACGTCTTCTTTCATACGCGCATAAGCTTCTTTGATAATTGCCTCTTCGGCAGCTTTATCGGTCATATATGGAGCTGCCAACTGATTTCTGTATGTTTCCAACTCCTCCACATAGCTTTTTCGCTCTTGAATTCCTTTTGCTTTCGCCTCTTCTACTTTCAGCTTGAAATTGACAAAAAGATCGACATACTCCTCAATATTTTTCTTATCGAGCGTATTGTTCGAATTGTTTTTGTTGTAGATGTACTCAAATTCCGATTTCAGAATCGGTTTTCCGTTAATAGTCATAATGACCGGATCGTTCTGTGCTGACAATCCGACCGTGAAAAACAGTATTCCTAACAAGGATGCAAATTTCGGTCTCATATTATTTTATGTTTCTAATTCTACTATTTCTAATTTTAATATTTTAAATTCCGTATGTTTAACGAGTTATGCGCTTGTATATTGCCAAAAAGCGCGAATTTACGGAATATTTTTAAATTCTTTCACAGAAAAGAATTATGAGGTACAAAGATAATTTTTTTTTTTTCAGAACAAACCACTATTTGCAAGTTTGCTGTTTTTGTTCGTACTACACAGCTATCATACTCGACGCAATAATGCGATAAACATAAACAACATTTTCGTCTATAGTATAGATAATTGCCATTTTTTTGTAATTTACTCTGCGTACGTTCTTTCCAAATTTATGCAAAAAAGGTGTATCTCTAATTGGATTAATTTGCGGATTTTCTGTCAACGATAACAATATTTCCAATATACCTGCTTTGTGTTTAGCCGCAGTCATTGGCATATCGCAATCAATAAGAATGTAGTCAATGTAAATTTCAAAATCCTTTTCAGCTTCAGTAGATAATTTCAATTGGTAGTTCATCTCTTATAATATTTTGAATATCTTGGTGAATATCTACTTGTTAATTCACGCATATCAACACCATAATGTGCTGTCATTTTGTCAAAACTTTTTTCCAACACATCTTCAAAATCTACCCACGTTTGAGAAAATTCGGGATTTTCAACACATTTTCTTGTTTCGAACTCTTTTTTCATTCTCTTACCTGTAAGTTTTGAAACATCAATTTTTGTAGTAACCATCATAATTATAACGTTTTAAATAATAGCACAAATGTATAAAATTTCAATCTGATAACAAACTCTTTCAATAAAAAAATATCTCCTACACTACCCGTTAACAACTATCAACACATCCCTTCAAAACCGTTGTTAACAATTTGTGCCAAACAAGCCATAAAAAATGAAAAAGAAATTTTCAAAATTCAAAAACTCATATATGGAATTTGGGTTATCAACATTCCAAATTATTTAGCCATTTTTTAAAAAGATGTATTCAACCATTTTTATACAAAATCAACGAGCAGGATAAGTATTTTTATTTGTAACTTTGCTCAATTGTTAGGATTGTTAATAATGGTGTGAAATGGTTTGTTTTTAATGACTTATTTATTACGATACTATTAATAACTTGTAATAAATATTTTAACAACGATATTTGCAAGAGAAATTTGTACAAAATATGAACTGTTTCAACATCCTATCATCAATATTATTTTTTTATTTTTAAAAGAAAAAAGAAATAAATATAATATTAGTTTTGAATAAAAAATTTAGATATGGTCAATTACGTTGAAGAGATAAAAAGATTAAAGAAAGAGAAAAATGCTGTGATAATGGCACACTATTACCAAACAGGCGATATACAGGATATTGCCGATTGTGTGGGCGATAGTTTGGCATTGGCTCAATGGGCGGCGAAAACTGAGGCAGATATAATTTTACTCTGCGGCGTTCATTTTATGGGCGAAACAGCAAAAATACTTTGTCCCAATAAAAAAGTACTGGTTCCTGATATGAATGCAGGTTGTTCGTTAGCGGATAGTTGTCCGGCAGACAAGTTTGAAAAATTTATCAAAGAGCATCCCGACCATCAAGTTATTTCGTATGTTAACACTACCGCTGCAGTAAAAGCGTTAACTGATGTGGTGGTAACTTCGACTAATGCACGAAAAATTGTAGAAAGTTTCGACAAAGATGCAAAATTAATCTTTGGTCCCGACCGGAATCTTGGAAATTATATCAACAGCGTTACTAACCGGAATATGGTGCTTTGGAACGGTGCTTGCCACGTTCACGAGCAATTTTCATTGGAGAAAATGTTGGAATTGAAAAAACAACATCTTAATGCGTTAGTGCTAGCACATCCGGAATGTAAAGCAGTAGTTTTAAAAATAGCTGATTTTATTGGTTCAACAGCAGCTTTATTGAAATTTTCAACTGAAAATGATGCTACTGAATTTATCGTAGCTACTGAAAGTGGTATCTTACACGAAATGCGGAAAAAAGCACCTAAAAAACTTTTTATTCCCGCACCACCTGCCGACAGTACTTGCGCGTGTAACAATTGTAGTTTTATGAAATTAAATACATTGGAAAAAGTTTATAATACCCTTTTAACTGAACAACCTGAAATCTTAATAGATGAAGAATTGCGTGAAAAGGCAGTGAAACCGATTTTAAAAATGCTTTCTATTTAATTAATAATGAACAATTAATAATTAATGTTGGAAGTGATAAACTGGTTGTTGATTTGTTTTATTAATTGTTAATTATTAATTAAGAAAATGACATTAGAAGAAATACAAAACCAAGTCGATAATTGGATAAAAACGTATGGTGTACGTTATTTTAGTGAATTGACTAATACGGCTGTCTTAATGGAAGAGGTCGGCGAACTTGCTCGTGTGATGGCTCGAAAATACGGCGACCAATCAAGCAAAGAAAACGACTTGAAATACAATTTAGAGGATGAAATGGCAGACGTTTTATGGGTTTTGGTATGTCTGGCTAACCAAACCGGCGTAAACCTTACAGAGGCTTTTAAAAAGAATATCGAGAAAAAAACAAAGAGAGATAGTACAAGACATTTGGGAAATGAAAAATTAAAATAGTTTTGAACCAAGATTTTTACAAGATTAAAAGATTTCAAGATAAAAACAAAATAATTCTGACAATCTTTTAATCTTGTAAAAATCCTGGTTCAAGACAAGAAAAATTAAAATAAAAAAATATTTATGAATAAATTCAATCAACTTTTCAACCAATATGATTTCAACATTGTCAACAAAGATTTATCGTTGGAAGTAGAAAAAGCCTTAGTCGGTCGTTACACAGAAAACAAAGAAAAATCGGTTTATACTAAACTGTTGGGTTTAATAGACATAACTTCGTTAAATTCAGATGATACGGTTGAAAAAATTATCAATTTCACACAAAAAGTCAATGAGTTTGATGATAAATTTGAGGTACTCCCCCACCCTGCCGCTATTTGTGTTTACCCGAATTTTGTGTCGGTGGTCAAAGATACATTGAGTGAAAATGTAGAGATAGCAGCTGTTGCGGGCGGTTTTCCTCACGCACAGACTTTCATTGAAGTAAAAATTGCTGAAGTAGCAATGGCAGTAATGGAAGGTGCTACCGAAATTGACGTGGTTATTCCGTTGGGAGCACTTTTGTCGGGCAATTTTGAAGAAGTCTATGAAGAATTGTCCGAAATGAAAACATCTTGTCGCGGTGCCAAATTAAAGGTTATTCTCGAAACAGGTTTGATACAGGACGCTGAGATGATTAAAAAAGCTGCCGTCATAGCAATGGCAGCCGGAGCTGATTTTATCAAAACCTCAACAGGTAAAACAGCTCAGGGGGCTACATTGGAAGCTGCCTACATCATCTGTAAAACCATAAAAGAGTTTAATGCCAAAAACGGCACCAAAATTGGTTTCAAAGCCGCAGGTGGAATTTCGGAAGTTGATGATGCCGTGAAATACTACACTCTCGTTGAAAATGTGTTGGGAAAAGAATACCTCTCTCCTACCCTATTTCGTATTGGAGCAAGCCGGTTGGTGAATAATTTGTTGACAGAGATTAAGGGGACTGAAGTGAAGTATTTTTGAAATGATAGTAAACACAAAAACACGAAGGACACAAAGTTTTATTTTTCTTTGTGTCCTTCGTGTTTTTGTGTTTACTATTTCTTTCGTTGAATTGTATGTTCTAACGTTAGTAACAACGCCTCTTTTATCTCATTTTCTGGAAAAGATTTGATTAATTCTACTGCTTTGTTTCTGAAATCTATTATCCGTTTTTCGGCATACTCAATCCCGCCGTTTTCTATGGCAAAAGCAATTAATTTTTCTACATTTTTTTCAGAAAAATTATGCTCTTTTAAAATGGAAATATATTCTTCTTTGATGGATTTAGTCGTATTATTTAACGCAAACAATAGCGGTAACGTGATTTTTCCTTCACGTATATCGTTCCCAACAGGCTTACCAATCTCTTTTTCGGAAGAAATATAATCAAAAATATCATCCCGTATTTGAAAACAGATGCCGTAAATTTCGCCGAATTTGCGCAATATTTCAATCTCTTCATCGCTTGCACCTACAGAAATAGCACCCAATTTGGTACAAGTAGAAAAAAGCGTTGCCGTTTTTTTGAGAATGACATCGAAATATTTTTCTTCGTCAGTAGAATAATTTTGCGTATTGGAAATTTGCAACAACTCACCTTCCGAAAGTTCTTTTCCAAGATTGGTGATGCCATTTAAGATGTTGAAATTCTGAGTTTCATTGGCAACCGCAAGGGATTTTGATAGCAAAAAATCACCTACCAAAACTGCAATTTTATTTTTCCAAATGGCATTGACTGATTTTCTTCCTCTGCGCTCAAACGTATCGTCCACAATATCATCGTGCACAAGACTTGCTGTGTGCAGCAATTCTAACGAAACAGCCGATTTAATAGTCGAAAGGGTAGGGGAGCCGCAAATTTTGGCAGACAAAAAAGTAAGTATCGGACGGATTTGTTTGCCCTTGTTTTCCAAAATATAATGATTGACAGTATTTAGAATTTCGCTATTTGATTCAAACGCTTTCTGAAAATGCGCATCAAATAACTTAAATTCTTCAGCAATCGGCTTTTTTATCTGTTCGATAGAAATCATTCGTTTCTTGGAAATATCTAATATTGGGTTAGAAAACGCAAAAGTATGAAATAATAATGAATTATTGTGTAGAAAGAAGTACTCTTTTTGGTTTTATGACTGACTGATAAATAATATCTGTCCAATCATTCAAATCAGCATACTGTTTTATCAATAATCCGTTATTTGCACGAAAAAGTAATTTGGGAAAAGCATTATCGACAGAATTATCATATACATACAACCTATCTACAATAGGTACAAGTAATGAACAATTTGCAATAGATTTATAATAACGGCTGATAATTTTAGGAATAGGAACATCGTGTCCGCCGTTTATTACGCGCTTTGTTACACGTGCTGCGTTTATTTGCGGATTATCTGTGCCGATAAAAAACAATCGAATGAAATAACCTGCCGCTTTCGCTTTTTCAATGAAAGCCAACTTATCGGGAGCTGATAATACTGTTTCAAAAATCAAACTTCGATTGTTTGCAATGCAATCCTCACGTTGTTTTTCAGCATATTTAGCAGCGTTTATTATTGCTTCTGAAGAATTCCAATCTCCAAATACATCACGAGCAATATTGTCAGGATTGATGTATTCGCAACCCTCTATCCAAGTGTGTTTTAATATTTTGCTTGTTACGGATGTTTTACCCGAACCGTTTGGTCCGGCGACAATCAGTAGTTTGGGTTTTTCTTCTTTCATAGCGAAGTAGTTTGATAATACTTTTTACGAGCTTGCGCGGCTGCTTTTTTAATATTTTCGAGTATCGTTTGTTGGGTTTTTTTCTGCTGATAACGCACATCTTCGCCAACTTCTTGCATAATTGCTTGAAGTTGTTCATCCGTAGGCTCATTATCCCACACGAAACGATAATTCATATCAACTTTTGTATTCATTGTGTGAATGTTTAATCTTCATTTTTAAACCATAATACAAAGATAGAAAAATTCCCTATATTTGCATTATTCGACCAATATGAATTTCATTAATTAAAAAATATGACAAAAAAATTATTCCTCATCGACGCTTACGCATTGATTTACAGAGCATACTACGCTTTTATAAAAACCCCAAGAATTAATTCAAAGGGACAAAACACATCGGCAATTCTCGGTTTTGTGCATACGCTCGAAGAGGTGTTGCGCACGCAAAAACCTACGCACATTGGCGTTGCTTTTGACCCTGCGGGACCGACTTTCCGGCACGAGGCGTTTGAGAAATATAAAGCGCAGCGTGAGGAAACACCTGAAGATATTCGTAAAGCAGTACCCATTATCAAGGAAATTATCCAAGCCTACAATATGCCCATTTTAGAAGTTCCGGGTTTTGAGGCGGACGATGTAATTGGTACACTTTCCAAGTTGGGCGAAAAGGCAGATTTTGATGTCTATATGCTCACGCCCGACAAAGATTATGCACAATTGGTTTCCGAACGTATTTTTATTTATCGTCCGAAGTACGGTGGCGGATACGAAAAGTTGGGCATCGAAGGTGTGGAAGAAAAATGGGGATTGAAGTTTCCCGAACAGGTTATCGACTTGTTGGGGTTGATGGGCGACAGTTCCGACAACATTCCGGGTTGCCCGGGGGTAGGGGAGAAGACCGCCGTCAAATTGTTGGAAGAATTTGGTTCGATTGATAATTTGTTAAAATCGACTGATAAGTTAAAAGGTGCTTTGAAAACAAAAGTGGAAGAAAATAGCGAGCAAATTATATTCTCCCGTTTTTTAGCAACCATTTGCCAAGATGTTCCGATTGAGTTGAACGAGGAGGCGTTGACGTTAAAAGAACGCAACACGGAAAAATTGAAAGCGATTTTTACAGAATTGGAATTTCGACATCTTTTGGCAAAAATGGAACCTGTTCAGAAAACGGTAAAAAATGCACCCATTCAAACCTCGCTCTTTGAAGAATTTACGGACGAAGTATCGGGCGAAATAAAATATTCAAATCTCAGCGACTTAAAATCCACCCCACACGAATACCAACTGATTGATAGTGAGGAGAAAATAGACCAATTTTTGGTTAAAATTTCACATCAGGATTTTTTCTGTTTTGACACGGAAACAACGGGTGTAGACTTTTTTTCATCCGAATTGGTCGGAATCTCCTTTTCGTGGAAAGAAGGGGAAGCATATTTTGTCCTTTTACCGGTCAATCAAATTGACGCGCGGAAAATCGTGAATAAATTCAAACCGGTTTTTGAAAATGAGAAAATTGCCAAAATCGGGCAAAATATGAAATTTGATATTTTGATATTGCGCAATTACGGCGTGGAGGTCAAGGGCAAACTTTTCGACACGATGATTGCCCACTATTTGATTCAACCCGAATTTCGACACGGATTGGATTATTTGGCGGAAATTTATTTGAAGTACAAAACGATCTCTTACGAGGAACTTTGTGGAGCGAAAGGAAAAAATCAACTTTCGATGCGCAGTGTTCCGTTGGACAAACTTTGCGAATATGCGGCGGAAGATGCCGATGTAACATTGAAGTTGAAAAATATCTTTGAGAAAAAATTGACGGAGAATAATCTCAATTCACTTTTCTATGATGTGGAAATGCCATTGATGTTGGTCTTGGCGGAAATGGAGCATACCGGTGTGCGGATTGATACGACATCACTTCGTCAGGCTTCCGAAATCATTTCATCGCGTGTTAAGATTATCGAAGGCGAAATTTTTGAAATGGCTGGAATTGAATTTAACATCGCATCGCCCAAGCAGGTGGGAGAGGTTATTTTTGACCGGTTAAAAATTGTGGATAAGGTAAAAAAGACGAAAACCGGACAATATTCCACCTCGGAAAGCGTCTTGGAAACACTCGCCGGAAAGCACCCGATTATTGACAAAATATTAGAATATCGCGGGTTGAAAAAATTATTGAGCACTTATATTGATGCGTTGCCTGCGTTGATTAATCCGAAAACAGGCAAGGTTCACACCTCGTTCAATCAGACCGTTACGGCAACCGGACGGTTGAGTTCGAGCAATCCGAATTTGCAAAATATCCCGATTCGCGATGAAGAGGGGCGCGAAATACGGAAGGCATTCACAGCTGATGAAAATTGTGTGTTTCTTTCTGCCGACTATTCACAAATCGAACTGCGCATTATGGCGCACCTCAGCCAAGACCCGAATATGGTTGAGGCATTTAATTCGGGCTACGACATTCATACCGCAACTGCTGCAAAAATTTACAAAGTACCGATGAATGAAGTAACTTCCGATATGCGGCGAAATGCTAAAACGGCGAATTTCGGTATCATTTACGGCATTTCGGTATTCGGTTTGGCTGAACGTTTGTCTATCCCTCGCGGCGAAGCGAAGGAGTTGATAGATGGTTATTTTGCCACTTATCCGCGTGTAAAGGAGTATATGGATGAGAGTATTACGATTGCACAGAAAAATGGTTTTGTAGAAACATTGTTGCACCGTAAACGTTTCTTGCCCGATATAAATTCCCGCAACAGCATTGTCCGTGGTTTTGCCGAACGAAATGCGATTAATGCACCCATACAAGGAACGGCAGCGGATATTATCAAAATTGCAATGGTTCGTATTTTCAACCGTTTCAAAAAGGAAGAAATCCAATCGCAAATGATGTTGCAGGTGCACGATGAATTAAATTTTAATGTGCTAAATTCTGAATTGGAGAAAGTTCAGCGTATTGTGGTTGAGGAGATGGAGATGGCGTTTAAGTTGGTTGTTCCGTTGAAGGTTGATTATGGGGTGGGGGAGAGTTGGTTTGAAGCGCATTGATTTATGACAAAATAAAAATGTTCCACGTGAAACGAATGAAAAATAAATTAGCACTAATATGAATAATTTAGGATATGGCTATCGTCCTGTGCATCCAGATGAATTATGGTGTAATTTGTGGGAGATTCCTCATTCTACTTCGTTTTATTCGGAATGACAGGTATTTTTGACTTGGGATGTGGTAGCGGAAGCGGTCACAAAGCCGCTCCCGCTACCACATCCTCCATAATTCGAGGGTCATTCCGAACGTAGCGTAGAGAGGGATATCTAAAATGAGGGGCAATATTGTGGATAAGTGTTAAAAACAAATACTGATATTGTTCCACGTGGAACGCGTGAGTTTTTTGTGATATTAGCATTGCTTTTATTTTCTAAATTAATTGCTTAATTTTAGCCGTCAAGTAAGGAGCAATTCCTATAAAAAGAACAATAAGCAGCCATAAATTTCCTGTTGTAATATCATACGCTTTCAACAATTCGTCGAAACTATTGCCCATCACTAATCCAAAAATTGTTTCAAAAGCGATGGTCAAAACAATCCATAAAATCCCGATTTTCCAATATGTTTTTTGTTCTCCTTTCCCAATTCGAGGAATAAAAATCAATGAAACGATAAAAATTAGTAAACAAAGAGTAATTCCGCTGATAGGTTGAGCATAATTTTCTCCAAGCCAAGGTGTCAAAAACGCCTCTCGTAATCCCCCATTCAAAATAGCGAGAGGAATTATTGATAACCAAATTAAAATTGATTTCTTAATCATATCTTCATTTTTTTTTACGATTTCCATCTTTTAAGAGTAGATAAAAATTCTCGAAGAATTGGACGTGCTTCATCGGGCGTAAAATTATTCCCGGTTTCTTTGTTCCAATGGTCAAGAAATTTTAGATTTGTTTCCATCATTTCTTCCATCGTAACATCGTGAGTAAAAGCTCCGTTTTGATAGCAATAATTGCAATATTCCTGATTAGGCGTTTTATCGGCATTTGTACCGAAATCTTGTGCGGATTTCATATTCATTCCGCAACTCTGACAAATTAATTCTGTTTTTTCCATTTTTACTCTTTTTGTTTAATTTATAGTATTCATTTAATTTTGTTCGTTGTCCGCATGCGTGAAAGCTGTCCGAAATGCTCCTCTTTTTCTTGCGTGATGAGGACTCCCAAGGAGTCCGCCAATGATTGATAACGTTGAAGCGGCTTTATGAAGTGGCGGCTTCCACTGAACTTCGGGCGGGAACAAAACTTGCAAAATCGCACTGCCGTTTCTGTGGCGCTATTGCCGCTATTTCGTAAAACCGCCCGTTGCACGCAGGCATTTGTTGATAATATATTGTAGCTTTATTTTTCATTTTTTTATCAAGTTATGTCAAGATTAATTTCATCGAATTTGTTACATTGTCAAACTGTTAGTTAATTGTAATGGTTCATACTTAACGACATTTACTTGAAATGGATTAACTCCATCACACCCAATGTATTTCAACTTATAATACACTTCATCAAAAACCTCTCGATTAATAGGTCTTAGCACTCTGGATTTTAAATAAATATCATTATCCTTAAATTCTAAAAAATCTGTTTTCTCTACAATAACCTCATCTAATAATTTGTCAGGAATAAATCCTGCAAAAACACGTCCATTAAAGTACAAAGTTGTCGTTCCACAGATTTCTTTGTCAAAGTCAATACATATCGCTTTGTCGTTAAAAAGGTGTTCCACAGATTCTTTTTTGTTTTTAATACTATAATCATTTCTTACTTCTTCATAAATTCGAGCAAAATATTCTTGGGAATTGATTGTAAACTTGAAATTTACATCTTCATTTATTTGTCTGTCCATATCTTTGATTATTTGTCCATTTTTTGATGCTGACCACAACTATTTGCGATAAGTGCAAGTACGTCTAAAATGATTACTATTTTTCTCATATTCATTTTTTATCTCAGTGTCAAAATTACTGTTTTTCTGTTACATTTTGTCCGTTTGTATATAATAATACCACTGTCATTCTTGTTTTTTACAAAACTGTCAAGTCGAAACTAAAAAAGTCCATCTGTACAGTCCTGCGAGTTGTCCACCGCTTGCGTTCAACGATGAAGGATTTTATGTTCAGTTTTTCGTCCCTCAGTACGCTCCCCAATTTCACCAAAGGTTCGAGGACGAAAAATTGGATATAAAATAGTGTTGGACTTAGCCCACGCTCAACACTTCCCTAAGGAGTTTCTATTTTTATTGTTTCTTTATCTTTGTCATTATTCCCGTCTTATCGTTGGTAAAATTATATTATTTCTCCATTAGTATACCTTCATGGGTACACCATTCCTGCAAACTCATTTTATAAAGCATCAAGATTGGCTATCAATATGTAAAGAACGCTTTTTTTGTTAACATTCCGGGGGCTTGTATATTTGCATATGTCCTGTTTTACAACATGGACAAATGCTGTAATCTTTTCCTGTTAGCCATTCCAGAATTTGCATCATTTTCAATCCGTCAAAACGTGGAGGCATTTGTACTTTGTCAATCAGCGCAAAGCATAGTCTGAGTTTGTCGGTACGGTTTTTAATTGAAAGGATTCCATAATATCGAACTTTACAGAATCGTTGTGGCAATATATGCAACATAAATCTTCGTATAAACTCCGCCGGTTCAAGTTCCATTCTTTTTCGTTTCCCTTTATCAGTATAGTCTTTGTAGTAAAAACAGATCTTGTCATGGTCAACTGATTCTATGCGGTTGTTGGAAATGGCAACACGTTGAACATACCTTCCTAAATATTCAATCACTTTAACCGGGCTTGATCGTGTTTTTTCCGAGTGAACGACCCATTCTTTTTTTTAGCGAGCATTTTTAATTCTTCCGCCACATTCCTTTGGTTCCAACTTTCCGGTATTTTCAGGGACTTGTCGAACAAAGCCTCCAACAACAGGAACATTACCCTTGCCCTGAATATCTTTGAAAGTACTCTAACGGGCATGAAAAACTTTTTTTTTGAAGCAATCCATTGCATCCCGTCTGTATCCAGTCCTCCGGTAGGCACCAGCATGTGTATGTGCGGATGCAGCGAGAGATTTTGCCCCCAAGTATGCAATACGGATAGAGCTCCTGTTTGAACAGCCAAATAAGAAGCGGCACATTTATGCAGGGCATGCCATGAAGCCTCGAACAGGATGTCATATATCAACTTGTTGTTTATCAGTACAAATTCGTTTAAAAACTCCGGTAGGGTAAAAACGATGTGGACATATTTGACCGGCAATAGCCGACTTTTTACCTTATCAACCCATATTTCCTGTTTTACCCACTGACAGTGCGGGCAATGGCGATTACGGCATGAATTGTATGCAATCTCTGTATGCCCGCAACTGTCGCAGATAAAGCTATGGAACCCGGCACGTTCTGTTGAACATTTTTCAATGGCGGACATGGCTTTGAGTTGGACAACAGACAGGTTATTCTGGCGCCTGAATGCTTCTGAGTGATGCAGGAAAAGCGATTGAATCGGGTTCTTTTCCATCTCTGTTAGAGCACTAAATCATCGAACGGGCTTTTGATAGATGCCGGAGTAGTTTGCAAGTGGGTATAGTTCACCGTTGTCTTGATACTGTTATGACCCAATAATTTTTGAATGGCTATCAGGTTTACTCCATTTTCCAGTAAATGGGTTGCAAAACTGTGACGCAGGGTATGGATGCACGGTCGTTTTTTAATCTTTGATTTGATAACAGCCGCATGGAATGCTTGTTGCACTGTTCTTCTGGAGATAGCTTTCCCTCGGGTTGCTCCCTCAAACAGGTATTCTTTTGGGCGATAGCATTTCCAGTACTCCCGCAACATTAGCAATATCTTTTTGGAGAGCATCACATACCGGTCTTTTGCGCCTTTGCCCAAACGAATGTGTATTTGCATACGGGTAGAGTCAATATCTGTTACCTTCAAATTACACAGCTCGTCCAAACGTAATCCGCAAGAATATATCAACGATATGAATGTGCGGTGTTTTAAGTTGGTAACACAGTTAAGTATCTGCTTTACTTCTTTCTGAGAGAGAACTACCGGTAACTTCATGGCCAGGTTAGGACGTCGAATGTTGAATTCTTCCCAGTCTTTCCTCAAAACCTCCACTATCAAAATCCTGTAGGCGCTTATCAACTGATTCAAACAGCCTGTTGAAACTTGTTTTTCTTCTACCAGATAATAAAGATAGTTTATGAACTGGTCGCGTGTGATTCTGTCAGGAGACAGGTTGTAATACTTGGATAACTTTATCAAACAAAAGCAATAACTCTTAATGATGCGGACACTGTAATGCCTGTACCGCAGGTAACTGGTGTACTGTTTTCTTAATTCTGTCATAATGGTAAGTTGTTAAATGAAACTTACCACGATGATAGGCAGTTTTTGGAAATAATGTCAAAGAGCGTCTGTAATGTTCTGAAATTTTGCCGATAGGCTTAGTTCAACCCATACAATATACGTACATTCCCACTCTGTTTTTTTCTAAAATTTTCATAAAAGAATATCTGTGTAAAATCCTGTTCGATAGATGTTTATGTTTTGCTTTGTTTATTGCGTATTTTGTGTTGTAATTATTCATAAATCGTTGTTACAATACACTTTTTCCAATACAAAATACACCTATAACAACATTCGCTTATTTTGAACATTATTTTTACAAAAATAATTAAAAAACTATTTTCTCAAAATAAAATCACTACCGTATCCAAAATATTGTATTTTTGCATTTTAGAATTTTTAATGCCTCCGAACAATAAATCAGAAAGTGCATTAGCAACTATTGTAAATAATTAAAATATGAAAATATTAGTAACCGGTGCAACCGGCTTTATCGGAAGTTTTATCGTAGAAGAATCCTTGAAAAGAGGAAATGAAACTTGGGCAGGCGTGCGCAAAACGAGTAGCAGGAAATTTTTGTCGGATTCCGCCATTCACACCATCGACCTCCCCTACTCCAACAAGGAAGAAATGGTCAAAATGCTGACCGAACAAAAGGCGAAACACGGAAAATGGGACGTAATCATCCACAATATGGGATTGACCAAGTGCGAGAATAAGTGCGATTTTGATCGTGTAAATTTCGATTATACCCGTAATTTTATTTTGGCTCTTCAAGAGGCGGATATGGTTCCGGAGCAATTTGTTTATATGAGCAGCCTTTCCTCCTTTGGTTCGGGAAATCCGGTTTCATTGGAAGAAATCAAGCTGAATGATGCCCCCACGCCAGACACCTTGTACGGAAAAAGCAAACTGAAAGCGGAGGAATTTATCCAATCTTTACCAAATTTCCCTTACACCATTCTTCGTCCGACCGGCGTTTACGGACCGCGCGAGAAGGATTATTTCGTGATGCTGCAAACGCTGCAACGGCGCTTGAACCCGGCTATCGGTTTCAAACCTCAGTACATTACTTTTATCTACGTAAAAGATTTGACAAAGGTAATATTCCTTTCCATCGAGAAAAAATCCATCTGTAAAGCCTATTTTGTCGCCGACGGCGATGTTTGGACTTCGGACGAATATGCCGATTTAGCGAAAAAAGAGTTGGGCATTAAGTGGGCAATTCCCGTGAAAGTGCCTTGCACGCTGGTAAAAGGGCTTGCCTACACGTTAGACACGGTTGGCGGCTGGTTTGGTAAAACGCCGACGCTGAACAAGGATAAGTACAACATTCTCTCCGCATTGAATTGGAAATGCGAAGTCAGCGCGTTGAACGAAGACCTCGGATTTAAACCGGATTACAATTTACAACAGGGCTTGCGCGAATGTATCGAATGGTACCGGAAAGAGAAATGGCTGTGAGATAATAGTTAATTAGACAAAAACCGCCTCACTTCCTCCTCCGTTGCATCAGCCGAAAAAGGATAGACCTCCCACGTTTCGCGAGCGCTCATACTTTCGCCGGGTTGGAGGGTTTTATAGGAGGCGTGAATTTCAAGTTCCAACAGAGACGTTTCACGCTGAGGAGCAGCAAAACAGTACAGTTCCACCTCTCCTTGTTCGGGATGAATGTCAGCAGGATTTTGTTTATCAAAGCGGATAACCAATAGATTATTTTCTACCAACGCCGCCATATAAGGTTTTGCGGGGCTGATAATGGCTTTTCCGGTACATTCCGGGTAGTTTCTATCCATTTTCTCGGCGGTAAAAGAGAAAAAACCGTCTTCGATTTTGTAAGGAGCTTTTCCTTGATGCGCGTGAGAAGGATCAGTCAAAGAAACATCTCCGGCAGAAGCTACGGGAACGAAATTCAAACTATATCCGTTTACGCGCGTTATCAACCATAAATCCCATTTCACCGCCTCTTTTCGGATGTTGCGGGCGGTTACTTCAAAATGCAATTTTCCATTTTCATCTATCGCTATCTTTTTGGTAAACTGAACGCCGCTGATAGGACTTTCCGTTCCTTGTATGACGATGGAATGGTCGTTTTTTTCCAATACGGAATAGTTATCATAAATGATATACGGGTCGGGAGGCCAAAAGAGTGTAGAGTGGCTTTTTTCGACATTCAGCGTTTGTTGTTTCCACCATTCGCTTTGCGGTCCGACCCACACTTCGTGTCCGTTATAGGCTTTGAAATCTTCCTCTTCGGTCAGCAAAGGAGAAGGTACAATCCGTTGTGAATTGTCCTCGTTCCACAGGTTTGGATTACTTTCGAGGATATTTTCACCGCCGTCTCGTTGTAACGAAACGATTCGTCCGCCGACATCCGTGAGAATTCCCGCACAGATATTTCCGTTTTTGATATAAATTAGTCCCATTCCGCAAAGATAATTATTCCACTGTTTTATTTTCAATTTTCAACTCCGATTTTTGTTGGAAATCTTAGAAGCTGTTTGAGTTATTCATTGATTTAGACAAATTATGAGTTATAAAATGTCCCGTTAGGGACAAAATGTTGGTAGAAAAATGTTATTATCTCCTGTTTGCGTGCCGTCAGGTACGCAATGTAAAGGGTGAAAAATAAAAAACATATCACATTTTGTACCTAATGGCACAAAAATGAAGATTTATTAATATTTCTACCAACATTTTGTCCCTAACCTTAAGAAAATACAGATTTCAGCCTTGATAAATAACTCAAACAGCTTCTCAAATTTTCCGAACATTACAACGATTTATTTGTTGATATTAAAAAACAAAATAGTATGGAAAAAAATTTTAAAGAAGCCTTGGCAAACAGAAGAAGTTATTATGCAATAACCGGTTCTTCTACAATATCGGACAAAGAGATCGAAGATATTATCGCGTTTACAGTAAACAATGTACCTTCCGCTTTCAACTCCCAAAGCACCCGGATTGTCCTCTTGTTAGGAGAACATCATAAAGCCTTGTGGAATATAGTAAAAGAGACATTGAAGGGAATTATGCCCGCGGCAGCATATCCCAGTGCGGAGCAAAGAATTGACAAATCTTTCGCTTCGGGTTACGGGACAATACTCTTTTTTGAAGATTCTGCGGTAGTAAAACAGTTAGAAAATAATTTCCCTCTGTATAAAGAAGGATTTAAAGTGTGGTCGCAACAAACATCGGGAATGCACCAATTGGTCGTATGGACAATGTTGGAAAGCGCCGGTTTGGGAGCATCTTTACAACACTACAACCCATTGATAAACGAAGAGGTTCGGAAAAAGTGGGACATCCCTTCCGACTGGGAACTAACTGCACAAATGCCTTTCGGGAAACCGTTGGAAATTCCACAGAAAAAAGAAATGCAGCCGGTAGAAAAAAGAGTAAAAACGTTTAAATAGGATTTAGTGATAATTTAATAAGTGATTTAGTGATAAAGTGATGAGTGATTGTTCTTATTATCACTCATCACTTTATCACTAAATCACTTATATTATAGAATTGTTACCCAACCGAAAGTATCAGCTTCATCTCCATACTGAATTGCACGCAATTTGTTGTACAATTTCGTACAAACCGGACCCGGTTTCCCATCTTTCGAGAAAACGTATGATTTATCTTCGTCAAAATCGTCGATGCGTTGAATCGGGCTGATTACGGCAGCTGTACCGCAGGCTCCTGCCTCTTCAAATGTCTCTAATTCTGTTGCCGGTACGGGGCGTTGTTCGACCTTCATACCCATACTTTCAGCCAATTGCATCAAACTTTTATTGGTAATCGACGGAAGAATCGAAGAGGAACTTGGCGTAACGTAGGTGTTGTTTTTGATTCCGAAGAAGTTGGCGGCGCCACATTCGTCAATGTATTTTTTCTCTTTCGCATCCAAATAGAACACGTTTGAGTAGCCCATATCGTGCGCTCTTTTGCCGGCAACCAAACTTGCGGCATAGTTTCCACCCACTTTGTAGGTTCCGGTTCCGAGCGGAGCGGCACGGTCGTATTCTCTCAAAATAACGAAAGGTGTTGTTTGGAATCCGCCTTTAAAATAAGGTCCTACCGGCGTTACGAACAGGATAAACAAATATTCTTTCGACGGACTTACGCCTACCTGCGCACTGATTCCAATCAAAAACGGACGGATATACAGCGATGCCCCGCTTTCGTAAGGCGGAATAAACCGCTCGTTCATTTTAACTGCTTTGATAACTGCCTCGCTGAACTTTTCAACCGGAAATTTCTCCATTAAAAGTCCTGCGGCAGAAGTCTGAAAACGTTTGGCATTTTCGTCCATTCTGAAAATGCGGATTTTTCCATCTTTCCCGCGAAACGCTTTTAATCCCTCGAATATTTCTTGCCCGTAATGCAGGCAAGTAGCTGCCATGTGCAGGTTGACGGTTTCGGTGGAACTGAGTTCCAATTCTCCCCACGAGCCATTGCGATAATAACACCGAACGTTATAATCTGTCGGTATGTAACCAAACGATAGGTTTGCCCAATCTATGTTTTCTGCCATAATAATATAGTGTTTTATGATTTCCTAATTTGCATTATGCTACAAATTTAATAAAAATACGGTAATTAATATTCGGTTTTTTCTTTTCAGCGAAATATTTTTTTGTTATATGTGCGAATCACGGGTTAAAATGTGCCGTTAGGCACAAAATGTTGGTAGAAATGTTGCAAATTCCGGTATTTTTGTGCCGTTAGGTACAAAATGTGATTTATGTTCTTACAGTAACCGAATGCGTCATCTGTCGTGATTGCGGTAGTAGAGACGGGGCGCGCCCCGTCTCTACATTGACGACCAGCTAATTTATGACACCGCCAGAGATTTTATTTTGAAAAAATAGTTTTTTAATTATTTTTGTGGAAATAATGTTCAAAATAAGCGAATGTTGTTATAGGCGTATTTTGTATTGGAAAAAGTGTATTGTAACAACGATTTATGAATAATTACAACACAAAATACGCAATAAACAAAGCAAAACATAAACATCTATCGAACAGCACTTTACACAGATATTCTTTTATGAAAATTTTAGAAAAAACAGAGTGGGAATGTACGTGTATTTAGAAAGTTATCGGCAACCCGCGGACAGTGCAGCGCGATTGGGAAGCGAAAAAAAACATTGTGTTGCGGACAACTTGGTGCGTGCGGACACATAATAATAAAATTGGAAAATAATGGAACGAGATTTTGAAATAACAGAAGCAGAAATGATGACGGCTTTGAACAAGTTGGGTTATTTACTTGAATCAGAAATGGTTAAAAAACTTATGGAGTTTGGTTTTTTTGTAGAACCAAATCAAGTAATTAAAGACCCAATTACAGGAAAAAGTAGAGAAATAGATATAACAGCAGAATATTACGAATACATACCCAAAAGAGCGAAGCATAATGTTTGTTCTAAGATTAGGTTTGTTTTTGAGGTAAAGAACAATTTGTTTCCGTTAGTTTTATTGACAGAGCATTCTTTTACCCCAAATGTTGAAGAGTTTTTAGCATTGAAAGAGTTTTTGACAATTCCGCTGAATATTGAATATAACGCATACGATGCTTTTTACGAGCGGATAATAGGCAAAGGAACACTCAATATTGCTCTTTCTCAAAAAAGAAATCCAATGATGAATTAATGGCGTTGCATCCTGACAATATACACGACGGATTGTTGAAAATAACGCAGTATTGTGAGGAAAATATAAAACCGTGGGAAAACGAAGAAACTACATTTTTGAGACATTTTTTATACCTTCCTGTTTTGTTGATAAATGAAGATTTATATGAATTAAAAGAAAATCAACTGCAAAAAGTTGACATTTCAATTTTGACATTTAATTATTTCTTTGAAGAGGAAACAAAAATGGCATATATATTTGTTGTAACTAAACAAGGTTTTGACACTTTCATAAAAAAGATGTTAGAAATAGAAGACGAAGTAGAAAAAGATATGATAAAGACAAAAATGGGCTGCCTCTAACGTGTGGTTTTGCGTTAGCAGCAACCCGCGGGCGACACAGCGGACTTTAAGCAACACGAAAAAAAATTAAAAATGCTTGACAGAACGAAAAAAAAGCACTAATTTTGTTGCTTATAGTCAGCTTGGCAGTATGGTAAAAAAAGCAATATTGAACGACCTTCTTTCTAATCAAGACATTACAAGTCTTGAAAAGTATTTGGTATATCAATATCTAAACAGCAAAAAACTTGATTTTACCAAAAGTCCGATATTGACAGAATATTTAAAAGGCTTTGAGCAAAACGCCAAACTATTATTTGATGTTTCATTTTTGGAAATAGAAACGCTAAAGGACCTCGAAAATCACTTAGAACTTATTATTCCGCAAACAGACAGAAAACTGAATGGTGCATTTTTCACTCCTTGTTATATTATTGATTTCATAATTAATGAAGTTAAGCCGCAAGAAAATGACAAAAATCTTGACCCAAGTTGTGGTTGTGGTGCATTTCTAATCGGATTGACGGCATATTACAAAAAGACTTTTTCAAAATCGGTTAAGTCAATTGTAAAAGAAAATATTTACGGCTCGGATATTCTTGCTTACAACATTCATCGCACTAAACTTTTACTGACAATTTTTGCGTTACAGCACAATGAAATTTTAGAGGAAAGTGATTTTAATTTGTTTAATCAAGACAGTTTAAAAGCAAATTGGAATTTGAGCTTTGACACAGTTGTTGGTAATCCTCCCTATGTGAAATTCCAAGACCTTTCTGACGAAAATAGAGAATATTTAGCTAAAAATTGGACAACCGTTGAAGGTGGAACATTCAATCTTTATTTTGCTTTTTTTGAATTAGGATACAAATTATTAAAACCAACAGGACGTTTAGGTTACATTACACCAAACAATTATTTCACATCATTGGCAGGCGAAGCAATGCGGAGGTTTTTTCAACAAAAAAAGTGCGTTGCGAGGATTATTGACTTCACGCACAAAAAAGTGTTTGACGCTCAAACTTACACAGCTTTGACTTTTCTGAACAAACAAGAAAATGATTTTATTACTTTTGACAGAATATCAGATAATCACAAGCCTCAAGAATTTTTACCAATTGCAAACGGCTCACTTAATTATTTAAAAGACTTAAATGTAAAAAAATGGCGTTTACTCAAAACTGATGAACAAAAAAACATCAAAACTATTGAAACAATTGGAACGCCAATCAATAAACTATTTGATATTTGTGTAGGTATTGCAACGCTAAAAGATGAAGTGTTTTTTATTGACGGAAGCAACGACAATAAGGATTATTTCATAAAAATAACCGACAACGGAACATTTGAAATTGAGAAAGAAATAACAAAACCTGTTTATAAAATTTCCAATTTCAAAACACAAGAAGAAATAGAGCTAAATAAAAGAAGAATAATTTGTCCTTACACAATCAAAGGCAACGTGGCAACGCCAATTCCCGAAGCTGAATTTGAGAAACGTTTCCCAAAATGCTATGCTTACTTACTTTCTGAAAAAGAAACGCTTTTAGCAAGAGATAAAGGCAAAGTGAAATTTGAACCGTTTTATGTTTGGGGACGAACACAAGGTTTGACAAAAACAGGAAAGAAAATTTTAAATCCTACTTTTAGTCAAACACCAAGATTTTTATTAGCAAACGAAGAAGAAGCCTATTTTACGAATGGTTACGGAACTTATTTCAGAGAACAAGAAAACGAGAATTCTTTGTTTGGAAATTTGGTAAATCCGATTTCAAAAGTTGAAAATATTGATGTCGTGCAGAAAATACTCAACTCTGTTGTAATGCACTATTACATTAGCAAAACAAGTGTTGCCATAGAGGGCGGTTATCCTTGTTACCAAAAAAATTTCATTGAAAAATTCACAGTTCCGGAATTTTATGACAATGAAATTGAAACATTACGCTCATTAAATTGCCAGCAACAAGTAGATAAATTTCTAATTAAAAAATATCATTTGAATTTGCCATCTCCAAATCTTGCGAAATAAATCTCTAACAAGTCTGAAATGAAATTCGGAAAACTCAAATTCTCAATCGTTGCAATGGAATTTTCAGGAAGCAGATTATCTTGTTTCAGTTCCTCATCAGTGCTGTAAATTTTTGGAGTCTCTTGGCTGAAATCCACAATCAACAAACAAACTTTTTCATATTTGAAATGGTCATCTGCGGTAGATTTTCGCCCATTGACTGCCGAAAATGAAAGCAAGTACTTTTCAATGTGTTTGGCAACTCCTCTTACATTTTTGTATTCGATTTGTTTTTTATTTGCTGCATTGCTGTCGTATTCATTTACGGCAATCATATAAAATTCGCCCAACACCATTTTAGGACAACGCAAATGTAAATTCAATGCTTCGGCAAATGTTCTTTCGTAAAGCGTATCAAAGTTTTTTGCTGAGCTACTCAATTGACTGCGGACATTGATTGACAATGTTTTTTCGGTAAAGTCAAAGCCATATTTGTCTTCTTTTCCGTATAAAATTCCTTGAAAGTTCAGCGTTTCTTTTTTCGTTTCCACACCATTCGGCACAACGCAAATATCTTGGTCTTTCTTTTTGAAAAATCCAGACAACGAAAGCTCGCCGTTAGATTGGTCTAAAGGAGGATTTAAACATTCAGGATTTACACCGTTACGAATTAGTTCCGCTTTAGCAACTTCGTGGAGTAGTTTAATCGGCTTTTGACTTCTGATAAGATTGTTTTTTCCTTCTGTTCCCGATTGTTTTATCGCTGTTTCTATGGATTTCTTAATCTCGTTTACTGCATTCTGTAGCGTTATCAAATTTGTCATCATTAAATAATTCTTTAAGGGACACACCAAGTGCAGTAGCAATTTTTTCAATATTCACTATTGACACATTGCGCTGACCGTTTTCAATACTTGCGATATAACTTCTATCCAAATCAGCAGTATAAGCCAAATCCTTTTGAGACATTTTGGCTTTTTCTCTTAAATCTTTTATTCGCTGACCAATTTTTAGTTTTATATCCACAGTGCAAAGGTCTGTATTTGTTGACTATAAATCAAAGACTATAAGTAACGCTTGAAAAAATATTACGACAAATAAGAAAAAAGCTAAAAAAAACGGCTAAATGGGCAGCCGATAACGTGCGATTTGGCGCAATAGCGGGTGTGCGCCGCAGACACTTTGTAAAAAAAGAGGCTGTCTAAAAAATCCGTCATTCCGCGCTTGACACGGAATTCCTTAAAAAACGATATTGATTATTAGGGAATTGCGGGTCAATCCCGCAATGACGAAGCGTGTTTTTTGACTTTTTAGACAGCCTCTTTATGGCTCAAACCCATTCCTCACTTCACCGCCCGATAAAACGAACACGATCCAAACGTAAACGTCTTTACCTCTACGTGCGAGAAACCACACTCGTGAAGCAACGCTTTCATCTCTTTCCCTTGGGGAAATGCTTCAATGGATTGGGGTAAATAGTTGTAAGCGCGGGTATCTTTGGAGATAAACCGGGCGAGAACCGGAATAACCAATTTGGTATATAATTTGTATCCGAATTTCACAAACGCATTTTCAGGCTCCGACAGTTCCAAAATAACGGCAATGCCGCCGGGTTTCAACACCCTGCAAATTTCGCTAAGACCTTTGGCGAGACTTTCAAAATTACGAACGCCGAAAGCAACCGTTACGGCATCAAACGTTTGCGCGTCGAAATCCAATCGGGTAGAATCACCGGCTTGCAAGGTAATGTGATTGGTTAGGTTGAGTTTCTCTATTTTTTGTTGTCCGACTTTCAACATTCCTTCCGAAATGTCGATGCCGATGATTTTCTCCGGCGACAGCAAGTGATAGGCAGTGATGGCAAAATCGCCCGTTCCGGTGGCAATGTCCAATATCGTTTTCGGATTTAGCTCTTTCAGACTGAGGATTGCCTTTTTTCTCCACGCACGGTCGTTGCCCAATGACATCAACCGGTTCATCGGGTCGTATTTTTCCGCAATCGTATCAAACATCTGCTCAACCTGCTCCTTTTTTCCTTTTGAAGAAGAATTATACGGCAGCACCTTTTCACACTTATAATCTGTCATAATTTTAAATCGTGATATTCGCACAAATGTATTAATTTTACACGATTTTATCTTTCAAAACAAAAGAATATGTTGAAAATAGGAATATTCTGCGCTTCGAGCGACGACATTGCACCGGTTTATTACGAACAGACAGCCGGCTTGGGCAAATGGATCGGAATGCACAACCATTCAATTGTCTATGGCGGAACCGCGAACGGATTAATGGAGTGTATCGCCCAAAGCGTAAAAAAGTGGGGTGGGACGACCATCGGCATATTGCCAAAAGCAATGTATGAGATCGGATGGGCAAGTCCGGCGGTCGATGAACTCATCATTACGGAAGATTTAACCGAGCGGAAAAACAAAATAATGGAAATAGCCGACCTGTTTATTGCACTTCCGGGCGGATTCGGGACATTAGACGAGATATTTCACGTGGTAGCCGGCGGTCAAGTCGGGTATCACGACAAGCCGCTTTTGCTGTTCAATCAAAATGGATTTTATAACTCTCTTATTCAGCAAATTAATCAACTATTTGTTGAGCAATTTGTCTCCATTGAACATCGAAAAAGAATCATTGCAGTTGATACAATTGATGCTTGTATAGAACAGCTTTTGAGAGTAAAATTTAGAGAGAAATAAAAATATTTAAAAAATAGTTACAAAAATTTGCAGGATATAAAAAAAACATATACTTTTGCATCCGCAATCGAGAAATAAAATAATCGTTGCCGCCTTTTAAGGCCCATTCGTCTATCGGTTAGGACGCCAGATTTTCATTCTGGAAAGAGGGGTTCGATTCCCCTATGGGCTACCAATTTAATGAAGAATGAAGAGTGAAAAAATGAAGAATTAGAAAACAGTATAAGACGTTTATCCAATTCCTGACATTCTTAATTCATCATTCTTAATTCTTAATTTTTTTATTTATGGCAAATCACAAATCAGCAATCAAGAGAATCAGACAAACAGAGAAAAAAAGATTGCACAACAGATATTACGCTAAAACAGCGCGCAACGCAGTTAGAAAATTGCGTGCAACAAAGGAAAAAGAAGAAGCAGTTGTTCTTTTCCCGAAAGTAAGTTCTATGCTTGATAAACTTGCAAAAAAGAATATCATTCATAAAAACAAGGCAGGTAACTTAAAATCTAAGTTAGCTAAGATGATTAATAAATTGTAATCAATATTTTTTGAATATATTTTCAAGCCCTCTTCCAAAAGAAGAGGGCTTTTTCGTGTGTCATCTGCGTGATATTTATTTAACGTGAGTTCGATATAAAAAAAGGCTGTGTTTTAGCCCGAAGGGCTTGATTTTCATAACCGTAGGTAAGCGAAGCGTAGCCTGCGGTAAGGCTGAACTGCAACTTTCTGCCTGAAAGGCAGTACTTACTTGCACTGTTTTGTTCTGTTCTGCCTTTCAGGCAGAGGTCGCTACGCCATTTGTTTCCGTAGGCTACGCTTCGCTTACCTACGGTTATGAAAATCAGGCTTTTCAAGCCTTTTTTATATCGAACTCACGTTATTTAAGTAACGTGTAAAAAATAAGTTGGTAGCTTTGTTAGATTCCTCCCTCGCACACCAGAAATACTGGTCATTCCGACCGCAACATAGTGGAGGGAGGAATCTAACAAAATTACCAACTTATTTTTTTACACATTACTAACCTCAGATATATTTCGACCAAAAATTTAAGGTTTTTAATGGTTTGTTAAAATTTTTATGCGATTTTTCTAATTTTTCGTCAATATTTGACTTAAAATTAAAAATAATTTATATTTTTGCCCTCAAGTTTGGAATTTTTGTTTTTCTTCTTAATTAATTTAATTAAATTTTTTATGAAAAGAATTCTTTTACTAATGGCGACCTGCTTGTTGTTGACAGTAACAATGGCAACACACGCAGCGGAAAAAATGGTTCCTACTTATACCATTCCGTCTCCATTTACGGTTACTGTCGGTATTCCGTTGTCCAAAATTTTTCTACCCCTCGGTTTTTCATGGGAAACACCCGGCACTTTTACTTCAATGACACCCGGCACTGAAACGGTTCGCGCCAAATTTACGCCGGCTGACACGGAAAATTATTTGATAGTCGGAAATATTCCTATTGCAATCAATTATATAGCGGAGCCGCCATACACAAAACCGACACACGATATTGTGTTTTTGCTTGACAATTCCGGTAGTTTAGGTCCAACGAATTTTAATTTGGAAAAACAGGCTATTATATCTTTGTGCGATGCTTTTGCTGCCGACCCGCATGTGGAATATCGTATTGCGGTTATTGATTTTGATTCTCAAAGTACTTTAAGAGTGCCATTTAGTAAAATTAACGGTGCAGGCGCAAATTATACTGCTGTTAGAAATGCTATAAATGCTATTCCGTATCGTGGTGGCGGAACTACATTAACACCTGCCGCTAACATAGCAATTAATTTATTAAACAATCAATCTACGGCAGATTTTCAATCTGTTTTTCTGCTTACAGATGGCGTGGTGTCTGACCCAGCAGTTTTAAACAAGATAAAAGAAAATACTAACGCAACTTGCTATTCTATTGGTTTTGCAAGTTATAGCTTATCTCAACTAAACCAATTTGCAACAGATCCAAGCAAAGTGTACACATCTGCAAATGCTTCCGGATTGGCAAATGTTGTAACAAGTGTTTCCAATGATTTCTTCAAAAACGATTACAGCCTCATTCAAGCCTATCTCAACCGCATTCCGTCTGATTTGAGTGGCTACACACAAATCTCAATTACGGCGGTGAATAATGCCATCTCACAAATTATTTACGGAGATAAAATAAGCCAAACCCAGATTGATGGTTGGGCAGCCACATTACTTACTGCGATCAATAATCTAACGCTGATTCTGCAAAATAATTTAGCCGTTACTTGTGATGATATTACTTATGGAGAATCACTTTATCTTGTTATTGCAAACCCAAGCGGCGGAATATTTACACATACTTATGCTGTGAGAGGCAGTTCTTCTTTTAGTTCCACAGTTCCAACCAATGCGGGAGAATATACGGTAAAAGTTGTATCGGCAGCTACTGCTACGTATTACGCGGCTGAAGCATTTGCAAACTTTACTATTTTGCCGAAACCTGTTACTGTTTCCGGCATTACTGCAACCAAGAGATATAACGGAACGAACAGTTTTACCACTGCACAAATTGATATTAGCAATGTAGTTATTACCGGCATAATAAATAGTGATGTTGTTACACTCGAAAAAACAGGCGTAACCGGCGCTTTACCATCTGCAAATGCAGGAACAAGCGGCAATCTCACGCTTTCGGGCAGTTTCGCACTCGCAGGTACAAATGCTGCCAACTATATTTTGACGGAACAGCCAACAGTAGCGGCAAGCATCACAAAAGCAGCTGGCAGTTTCGGTATACCGGACGAAATCAACGTTATTTACACGCCGAAACTCACACTTGCCGACATCACCTTGCCTATCGGTTATGTTTGGGATGAGCCAGCAACACCATTGAGCACAGGCAACGGTCAAACCTTTACAGCCACCTACACTAACCCAAGCGGAAACCACAATCCTGCGAACGGAGAAATTAAGGTAAATGTGCTGTGTGTACACGATTTCAGTAAACTCGGAACATTAGTAAACTCGGCAAACTGTGATACTCCCGCCAAACACAAAGCCAAATGCAGCGTGTGTGGAGAAGAACGCGCAAGTGATTTGTTGGACGGAGCACCTGTCTTAGAATACATTGCCGTAAACGCAAGCAACTTCCCTGACACTAATTTCAGAACATTTATTACAGCTAATTTCGATAACGAAAAAGACGGCTATCTTACTTGCGACCAAATGTTGGGAATAAAAACATTGGATATTTCTAACCAAGGCATTGAAGACCTCACTGGCATCTGCTATTTTACCGGACTTAAAGAATTGTTTGTACAAGATAATAAACTCACTACGCTTGATGTATCGTGCTTGGCACATCTTCAATCATTGAATTACTGCGGTAATCCGCTCACTTTTATTAATACGGGTACAGCAAAATGGATTATAGATTGCGAAAATAACAACGGAGACAATTATGTGGTTCCACCGATTACTCCGCCAACCAATTGTATTGATGTTGCTATAAATGCAGTCAACTTCCCTGATGCTAATTTCAGAACGTTTATTGCTGCTAACTTCGATAAAGATAAAGATGGAATTCTTACTTGCGACCAAATACTGGGAATCAAAATATTAGATATTTCCGGGCAAGACATTGCTGACCTTACAGGTATCAATTTCTTTGTCGGACTTCAATATTTGCATGTCAAAAATAATAAACTCACTGCGCTTGATGTATCGGGCTTGACACATCTTCAAGGATTGGATTGCAACAACAATCAACTCACTTCACTTAATATTGCAGGCTTGGAATTCCTTAAGTATTTGACTTGCGACAACAACCAACTCGCTACGCTTAAAATGTCGAAAAGAACAAATCTTATCACATATAGCGGCGACAAAGAAACTCGCATCATCAAAGACGAAATCGACGAAGACACTATTTCCGTCAACGTTTATCCGAATCCGACTACCGACCAAATCTATCTCTCAACTGATGCTAACGTCAAACTATACTCTCTACAAGGCGTATTGTTATACAGCGGCTACGGCGACAGAATAGACCTGATCGGTTATTCGCAAGGAGTATATATCTTGCAAATAAACGAAAGTACGATAGTGAAAGTGGTGAAGTTATAATTTCAAACGAATACAAAAATGACAAACCATTTTCAGGTCTGCCATTTTGTATACTGTTTATCCATTTTTCATTCAACTCAAAGTCCTTTTTACCGTTTCCACTCGCTGGTGCGAATTTGTAATTCGTACCGCATTGTAGGGATATTCAGTAAATGAATAACATATTGATAGTAATATTGTTACGTACTATCATTTCCTGAAAATTACCCCGATTTTCACACAAATATGGCGAAATCGGGGTAATTGTAATTTAATGGGTTTACACGTAAAATCGGGATATTCAGTAAATAGTATAAAAACTGTCAAAAGGTAAAAAAGTTTGACAGTTTTTTCATTTATCATATTTTGATTTTCTATTCAAGGGTTATTTTTGACATCTTCTCTTCCTTATTTTGATTTTTTCCAGCCTTTATGGCACAATATATCTTGTCAACCTATTGATTGACAGTTATATTTATTTGTTTTTGAGGTTATGCCGCTTGTTTGTCCCTGACTTTTTCAACTTTTGGTAT
>Ga0209737_10000059_pt1 | contig 95689 bp, 88 predicted proteins | sample TergutCu122P3_FD_187284 | JGI IMG/M metagenome (GOLD analysis project Ga0209737, IMG submission 187284) | Cubitermes ugandensis P3 segment gut microbial communities from Kakamega Forest, Kenya - Cu122 P3 (SPAdes) (version 2) | ecosystem: Host-associated > Arthropoda: Insects > Digestive system...
AAAGAATGGCGGCGCGTGTTTACTCGCTACGACAAGTTCGACTTCATGTTTGCTGCCTTCATTACTGTAGCGTTGATTGCCGAGGCTTTGCGGTAGTGTTAACAGGGCCTAGACCGCTTCCACTTTGACATAGCCGTTGTCCGGTGGACAACGGCTCCGCCGGAAGGCGGTTGTTGTTCTTTGCTGCCTTCCTCGCCCGCGTCGAGCTCATGTCAAATTGAAACCGGTCTGTTAAATCGAATCACTTCAACTTAGAACCGGTCTAAGGCTGCGGCCGTTGCATGTACAGCTGACAAGCCTCAGGCAGGCTTGTCTCACAGGCAGCTTGCAGCAACTGACGCGCGCATTCCGCCAGTGGCCTGGCCTCTTCCTCGTTGACGACGCGCTGGTGTGAAGCTGTCGCACAGTGCTGAGTTGCAGCCTCGCAGGCGGACATGTCGGCCTCGCAGCGTGCCATGTGGCAACGCGCACCGGCCCACAAGTCACACAGCCAGGCCTCGCTGTATTGCCCTGGAAATACGGCAAACCCCAGCAGGCCTGCCCAAATGCCTATGGTGGAAAAACAAAAGCCCATGCCTAAAGCTAATGCCCAAGCCCTGCCGCCTCAATGCTCTTTTTGCATGCCGCTGCCCTCAAAAATTCCCCATGAAGAATTGCTGGGCGTCCACTTCTCCCCGGGGGCTGGCTTTCTGGGTGGGCTCTGTCCCTTTGACGAAGTACATTTCGGCGGTGTTGCGCGGCGCTGTCCCCGAGGAAGCCAACATGCCGTTGTTCTTGTCAATGCGCAAACGCAGCAGGTTTAAGTCTGGCGCAGGCTCAAACTCGGCCTGAGGGTAGCCTTCCAAGGCGCCCCTCATATAGGCCACCCACAGGGGAAGGGCGGCCCTCCCTCCCGTCTCATAGCGGCCCAGGGGGTGCCTGTTCAAGTCATAGCCCACCCACACCACCGTCACCAAGTCCTGCGTAAACCCCGCAAACCAAGCATCAAACGAGTCATTGGTGGTTCCCGTTTTGCCGGCGGCGGGCTTGCGCAGCGCCTGGGCTGGTGCGCCCGTGCCCTCACGCACAGCGGTGCGCAGCAAGTCCGTCGTCAAAAAAGCCGTCTCGCGGGAAAGGACGCGCTCGCCTTCTTCAAACAAGGCCGCATAGCCTGCCGCCAGGCGGTCCGTCAGGGGGGCCCAAGCGTCGTCATAGGCCGTATGGTCTTCCAAAGTCCTTCCAAAGCGGTCTTCAATTTTGCGCACCATCCACGAGGGTGCCTTGAGGCCGCCGTTGTTGAAGACGGCATAGGCGTTGGCCAACTCAATGGGCTTTACGCAGGAGCTGCCCAGGGCCGCTGAAAAGTCCGTGTTAAGTGGCGTGGAAAAACCAAAGCGCGCATTCCATTCCTCCATGGGTTTGACGCCCACCGCAATGAAGGTTTTCACCGCTGGAATGTTCATGGAGAGGGCAACGGCGGTGCGCAACACCACATCCCCCACAAAGTCCTGGCCATAGTTGGCCGGCTTCCAGCGCGTCTCGTTTTCCGGGTCGTCATACACAATGGGGCTGTCGACGAGGACGGTGGCCTGTGTCCACTGCAGCTGCTCCAGGGCCGCGGCATACACAAAAGGTTTGAAGGAGCTGCCTGGCTGCCTGCAGGCCTGGAAGGCGCGGTTAAACTCGTTGGCATCAAAGTCATAGCCGCCCACCATCGCCACAATATAGCGGCGGTGCGGGTCCACGGAAACGAGGGCCGTCTGCAAGTCCGGCTCCTGCTCCAGCTGCAGCCACGCCTTCGTGCCTTTGGCGGCCTCCGCCAACTCTTGCGGGGGCTCTGCGCCAAAGAGGTTTCTGGGTGTTGTGGCGCGCACCACCACCACATCCTGCAGGCGCAAGGCGGCATCCACCCGGGAAATGAGGGCCCTCGGGTGGTATTGCTCGGGGTTGAGTTTGCGCGCCCACCGCATCCCCTCCAGGGGGAGGAGGCCTGTTTCGTCCCCCATCTTCACTTTGGCCCACCGCCCATTGCCGGCCATGGCCACCACCCGGCCTATATAAAGCTCATTCTCTTTGAAGGGCTTGCCAGCCAAAACCTTCTTCACCCTCTCATCCAACTCGCGCTGGGCTTCGCCGCTTTCTGCGCGCATGAGGGGGCCGCGGTAGCCTTGGCGCTTGTCCACCACCAGCAACTCCTTCAGCACCGCCTCCTGCGCAATGCGTTGCTTCTCCGCATCCATGGCCGTAAACACTTTGAGGCCCCCTTCCAGCAGGGCCGGGTTGCCCCAGCGGTCTACCACATAGCGGCGCACCTCCTCTGTGTAGTAGGGGGCAAACTCGTGGAATACGTTTTCCACGGCGTATACCTCCACGGGGGTTTCGTCGGCCTCCTTCCTCTCTTGGGCACTAATCATCCCCTCTTCAAACATACGCCTTAGCACATAGCTTCGGCGGCGCTTGGCCGCTTCCGGGTTTCTAAACGGGGAAAATTTGGAAGGTGCCTGCGGCAAGCCGGCAAGGAGTGTCATTTGGGCCAAGGAAAGCTCTTCTGGGCCCTTGCGGAAATAGTTTTCCGCGGCGGACTGAATGCCATAGCTGTGGTGTCCCAAATAAACATTGTTGAGGTAGAGGTAGAGAATTTCTTCTTTGCTCAGGGCTGCTTCCAGGCGCAAAGCCAAAATGGCCTCGCGGAGTTTGCGCCTTAGGGTTTTGGCGGTGGCCGCGCGGTAGCCTTCGGAATGAATCATCAACGCCTTGGCTGTTTGCTGCGTCAGCGTGGAGCCGCCCTGCATGGAGCCTGTGCCAAAAAATTTCTTCAGCGCTGTTTTGTAGGCCGCGCGCGCTGTCCCCATCAAATCCACACCAAAATGGTCGAAAAATTGGCTGTCCTCGGAGGCGACAAAAGCCTGCACCAGGCGCTTGGGAATGCGCTCATAGGGGACAACTTTTCGGCGCTCTCTATAAAACTCGCCTGCCAGCACACCGTCGGCGCTGAATACTTCTGTCAACACGGGAGGGTGGTAGGCGGCCACCTCCGGTGCCTCCACCAGCCCGGGGGAGAAAGCAATGTACACGCCCACAGCGGCCACCAGGCCCACCGTCATGGCACTCAAAAACAAAAAGAGGAAGGCATTGCATATGCGCAAAAGCCAGGAGTGGCGCGGCGCGTGGAGCACCCGCCTCATAAATGCATTCTCTTCTTTTGCTGGCTTTGGTTTCCTCATCCGCTTTCTTCCTTTTGCTTCTGCTTTTTAAGCTTTCTTTCCAAAATGAAAGGCGCCAAGCAAGGCCTCAAGCGCTGTCTCATGTTGGTTTGAAAAACCCATGGTTGCCAAAACCTTTTTAAGCTCCACCGGCAGGGGGGAAGCAATGCACATGCTGGCCCCATTCTCCGGGTGCGCAAACTCCAAAGCACAGGCATGCAAAAACATACGGCCAAGCCCCCAGCGCTTTTTGGCCAGGCGGTTGAAGGCAAAGTCCCCATAGCGCTCATCCCCCAGCACCGGGCGGCTCCAGGAAGCCAAATGCCGGCGTATTTGGTGGGTGCGCCCCGTCTGCGGCACTACGGACAAAAAGGCACACTCGTTGCGGCACTCCCACTGCTGCCACAGGGTTTTGGCCTCCTGCATGCGCCTGCCGTGTTTGAGTTTGGAGGCATGGCTTTGCTGGCGCTCTGCCAAGGCCACCTCTATTTTTCCCCGGGGGCTGGGCATGGGCCCTTTCACCAGGGTGAGGTAGGCTTTTTTTATGTCCCCTGCCGTCAGCAGCTTTGTAAAATGCACCATGGCCGGACGGCGCTTGGCCACCACCAACACCCCCGAGGTGTCCTTGTCCAAGCGGTGCACCGGGCTTGCCGCAAAACCATTGCGCACGGCTTTTTCTCCCAAATAGGCGCGTACAAAGTCCACCACCGTCCCGTGGGGAATGCCACTGCCGGGGTGTACCGCCATGCCGGAGGGCTTGTCTACCACCAACAGCCACTCGTCCTCATGCAGAATGTGCAGAGGCATTCTTTTGGGCTGTGTGGCGGCAGGTGCTTCTCTCGGGGCAACAGGCGCACGGAGTGCCTCCAGGGGCTTGTGTATGCGAATAACATCCCCGGCTGCCAAAAGCTGCTCCGGCTTGGCGCGCTTGTTGTTGAGGCGGAGGTTTTTGGTGCGCACCAGCTTAAACAAGTGAGAGACGGGGACATGGGGAAACTGCTTCCGGAGGAATTTGTCAAGCCTTGCACCGACATAGTCTTCGGAAATGGAAATGGTAAACATGGAGGCCAACCTTTGCTTCACATATTGCTTGGCAGCCCTCAAGCCAACACGCAAAAAAAAATGCTTAGCCTGTTATTTTCAAGTTGGAAAGCGTTTGCAAAGCGAAGGTATAACGCCAAGCCATGCCACAACGGATTGAAGTTTTATTGAAGAATGGCTCCAAAACGTGGAACCAAATGCGCCAGGAAGGCAAAGTCGCCGAGGACTATACGGGAGCAACCTTTGTCCAACTTTTTTCAGCCAACACCAACCTGGCAAAGCTGTGCCTGGCCGGCTCCGAGTGGGAGGCTTGTGACTTGTCCAACGTCTCTTTCCGCGACGCGGACTTGTCCAACGCCTATTTCCACGGAGGACGCCTGCAGGACTGTGACTTTCGCCATGCGGAATTGGGAGGCGCCACTTTTGAGAGGCTAAAGCTGGTGCGCTGCAATTTTACGGGGGCCAAGGGCCTGCGCGCCCTGGAGTTGATGGATGTGGACATGGATCGCGTCATTGGCTTGGATGAGATAGAGGAAGCAGACGAAGAGGAAGACGAAGCGAAAGCCGATGGGCAAACCGCTTCCTCCCCGCTGGCCTCTGAGGGAGAGGAGGAGGCCCCCTTGGCATACGCTCAAAACTTTCGCCCTTTTGACTCCCCGGGGCAGCTTTTCCAACAAGGGCTTCGCCGCCTGGAGAATATTCCCCTCTGGGTGTTGGATGTGTATGAGTTGTCTCCTCCTTTGCCTTCTCAAAACCCCACCCCTTTAAGCCCCGAGGGGCTTTTGCGCGACTTGGCCAAAGCCAAACTCACCCACCAAAAACCCGCTGTAACAGAGGCAGGCTTGCAGCGCGCCAACGCGGCCCTTGCGCAAAACAGCGCGGATGTGGCCTGCGCCATTGTTTATTTGCACCATGTGGGCGCTGCATTCTCCTGCAGCGAAACGGTGTTGCGCTCCTTGCAAAACGCTTTTGAGGAAACCATTGAGTTGGACGACTTGACGGGCGCGGTGGACCCGCGGCTTGTCCACGCGCTGAAGCTTGCCAAGGCGGAGACTGCATTGCTGAACAGCTTGGATGAGTTGCGGGTACGCCTGAGTGCGGCGCAACTTTTCACCGCCTTGCTGCAAGCTGGGCTTTCTCCCGAAGGCCCCCTTTGGAAGGAGGCCGTTGCCAAGGACGAAACAGCTGCCTCCCTGGGGGAAATGGCCTCAGGCGGCGACATGGACTTCCTCGAGGAGGCGTTTCATATTTTTGCGGGCCTTCCCGAGGAAATTCAACTTCAGCGCCTGGCCTATTTGGCCGCTTCCAACCAAAGGGTGGAAGGCTTGCTCAACAAACGCCCCTGAAGGGCTTTTTTAGAAGAGTTTTGTCCCCAAAGGCCAGCGAAAGCGGCGGAGGCTTTTGGAATACAAACGAAGGCCCGGCGGTGCTTGGCGCCACTTGTGCTGGTTGGAGAAGACGCGTTTTTGCACCTTCTCCGCTTCCAGGCCCAAGGCCTCGCTGCTTATTTCAGGAAAGCGCTTTTGCGCAAAAGCCACCAGTGCTTCGCCGCTTAGGCCCTCACCCAGCAAACCCTCCAGCAACGCATCCAACCGCGCAAAGGGCATAAGCTCCGCCTCCGTCGTCTGGCCCTTGGCCAACTCCGGACTGGCTGGCATGGCCAGCACTTGCTCAAGCCCCTCCAGCTGCATACGGCTTTGGATGTGCACCAACAAACGCATAACCCAGGTTTTGGGCAAGTCCGACAAAGGGGAGAAGCCTCCTGCAAAGTCCCCTCCCAACGTGGTATAGCCGACGGCTTTCTCACTGTGGTTGCCCGTCTGCAAAAACAAAGCCTGTGCGCTGTTGGCCCAATTCCACAGGTGCATGGCGCGAATGCGCGCTTGAATGTTTTGCTGCGTCACCTCATTGGCCTTGTGCCCCAACATGCGCTCCACCGTTGCGCGCTCCGCCTGGCAAGCCTCCTCTATGGAGTGCTCCACAAACGAAACACCCAACTCTCTGGCCAAAGTCCGCGCGGCTTGTTGCGTTTGCGCGGAAGAGTGTGCCGAGGGCATGGAAAAAGCATGCACCCTCTGGTGGGGAGCTCCCTTCATTGTTGCCCAGCGCCAGGCCACCAGCAGGCCCAGGGCAGAGTCCCTCCCTCCGGAAAGCCCAAGGCCCACGCGCTGGAAACACCCTGCCGCCTCTATATATTCGCCAAGCCCCAAGGCCAAAGCCTCCCACAGCAACTCCAACGTTTCTGCTTCGCCTGGGTGTGCCGCTGGCACAGCCGGCGCAGGCGGCAACTCAAATGCAAAGGGAGAGGGTTTTAGCCAGGCAGTGCCCTCCTCCGTATGAATGTTTTCAATGCGCACCCCTGGCAACTTGGAGGCCACCTCTCTTGTGCTGTGCAAGGCGGAGGCGGACTCTTGAGGCTCCACCGGAAGCTCCACCCAGGCCGCCGTGGGGTAAGGGGGGCCACTGGGCTCCCCCAGCAACCGGCCGTGGATGATGCCGGGCTTGAGGGGCGGCGTTGAAGCGCAATGGCCGCGTTGGGCGAGGGCGGCTTTTCCAGCAAACAACCACTCCCCGCCGCCGCCGCACAAGTTGGCTCTCGCAAAGGCAAAGTCCTGCGCCGTTTTTTGTTTTGAGTCCGCGCGCCAGGGGCAGTCTTCCCCCGTGTACCAGGGGCAGGGGCAACCCCCATCAAAATACCAGGGGAGGGCCTGGCACAAGCCTTGGAATACCATGCCTTGCCCTGTGGGCGTCAGCGTCTGCACATCATTAATGCCAAAAATTAAATTCCACGCCCCCAGGCGAAACAGGAGGGGGCCCATAGGCACTGCGGAGGAGGTGCCCGTCTCTTGAGGGCGGTACAAAGCCGGCGGCTTCCACGTCGTCATATGGTGGCTGGGCAAACTCGTTTGAATGCCCTCCTCAAGCTCCGGCCAGGGCCCCGGCGTTGTTTGTGGCACCAGTCCACAAATTTGTCCGCGGGCGCAGACGGCCACCGCATTGCGCAAAACACCCGCATGCAAAATGCGTACGCCCAGGGCGCAAACCACATGCCATTGGCGCGTGGCATGCGCCAGCTTTGCCAACGCCTGTGCTTCCGCTTCTATAAAAGAGGCCATATGTGCCAGCCCGCCCATGGGCATGCCGCCCAGGGCGCCCAGGGGCAACAGCACCACATCCATTTTGGCAGCATGCGCACTTTCAAGGTAAGCCAAAAGCTTTTGGAGGTTGTCATCAAAACCACCCAAAGTGGCGGGACAAGCAACGGCAGCAACATGCAGTGAAAACATGGCTGTGGTTTAGCACGGACAAAAACAACACGCATATAAAACCCGGAAGCTTATTTCAGCCAAAGGAGGTGCGAGGTGCCAGGCCCCTTGACAGCCGCGGCATTGCCAAGCAAGAAGCTGGGAATGTCTGCAAACACCCCCGTACACATACCTGACGCACCCGCCTCTGCCGCTTTTTTTGGACATGCCCACCTGCATACCCATGCCCCTGCCCCTGCCGGCCTCCGTGTCCGCCATGACTGGCGCCTGGAGGAAGCCCTCGCTTTGCACAACCTCCCTCTCATGGATTTGGTGTTTGAAGCCATGTCCATGCACCGCGCTGTGTTTGGCAGCGGACACCGCGTACAATTGTGCAGCCTGCTTTCCATTAAAACGGGAGGCTGCCCTGAGGACTGTGCCTATTGTACTCAGTCCGCCCACCACGGGGGCGCCAAAAATGTGCAAAAGCTGATGTCCCTCGAGGAGGTACTGCAGGCGGCAAAGCAGGCCAAAGCAGCCGGGGCCTCCCGTTTTTGCATGGGGGCGGCCTGGAGGGAAGTCCGCGAGGGGGCGCCCTTCGAGTCCGTGTTGGAGATGATTCGCCAGCTAAGCGCACTGGGCCTTGAGGTGTGTTGTACGCTGGGCATGTTGACGGCCTCGCAGGCGAGGCGCCTGAAGGAGGCCGGGCTGCATGCTTATAACCACAACCTGGACACCTCCGCGGCGTTTTATGCCAACATTGTTTCCACACGCACATATGAGGAGCGCCTGCAAACTTTGGCGCATGTACGCAATGCCGGCATTCACGTTTGTTGCGGCGGTATTTTGGGCCTGGGAGAAAGCGTGGAGGACCGCTGCGCCATGCTGGTGACGCTGGCCAACCAGCCGGAGCACCCAGAGTCCGTGCCCATTAACGCGCTGGTTGCCATGGAAGGCACACCGCTGGCGGGCCGCCCCAAGGTGGATGCTTTTGAAATGCTGCGTGCTGTGGCGGTGGCGCGCATTCTCATGCCCACCGCCAAATTGCGCCTGGCCGCAGGGCGCTCCAACATGTCCATGGAAGCCCAGGCCCTGTGCATGCTGGCGGGGGCCAATTCGCTTTTCTTTTGTGAGCAGCTGTTGACGGCCCCCAACAGCTCCGCGGAGGCGGACTTGGAGTTGCTTTCCAAACTGGGGGCGGTGCCCATGCAGCCTTGAGGTGAAGCAGCGGAGAGAGAGGGATTCGAACCCTCGAGACCCTTTCGAGTCCACACGCTTTCCAGGCGTGCGCCTTAAGCCGCTCGGCCATCTCTCCGAGGGAGGGCAAAACCCAACCTCTGCAATAAGGCTTGCCTGCTAGCACACTCCTTGGCCGGGCGGAATTGTTTTCCGTTTTCCGTTTGCACAAAAGCCCTTTCGCCGCAGGGCAGAATTTCCCTTCCCCTTTTGCGGGAGGCGCGATAGGCCCTCTCCATGGAAGCTTTTAAAGCCTTGTTGCTGGAAAACATTCACCCCGTCGCCAAAACCTATTTGGAAAAACAAGGCGTCCACGTGGAGCGCCTGGACAAAGCCCTCGACGAAGAAACCCTCCTGGCCCGCCTCAAGGGGGTGCACCTCCTGGGCATACGCTCCAAAACCCAACTGAGCCAAAACTTCTTCAACAGGGCCGAGGGCCTGCTTGCCGTCGGCGCCTTCTGCATAGGCACCAACCAGGTGGCCCTGGAAGCAGCAGCCCGGCGAGGGGTGGCGGTGTTTAATGCACCCTTTAGCAATACGCGCTCCGTGGCGGAAATGGTGATGGCTGAAATTGTTATGCTGGCCAGGCAACTGGGGGAGCGCGTTATACAAATGCATAAGGGCCTGTGGCGGAAGCTGGCCACAGGGGCCCACGAGGTACGCGGCAAAACACTGGCCATTATTGGCTATGGCCACATAGGCAGCCAGGTGGGCGTGCTGGCCGAAGCCTTCGGCATGCGCGTCATTTTTTATGACATTGCCACCAAACTGCCCATGGGCAACAACCAGCCCAAGTCCTCCCTGCTGGACGCACTCTCAGAGGCCAACTACGTCAGCTTGCATGTGCCGGAAACACCGCTGACAAAGGGCATGCTGGGCCAGGCACAGCTGAAGGCCATGCGCAAAGGCAGCTGCCTCATTAATGCCAGCCGCGGCAGCGTGGTGGACATTTTGGCCCTCACCGAAGCCCTCAAGGAGGGGCACCTCTCCGGCGCCGCCATTGATGTTTTTCCCGAGGAGCCTGCCGCCAACACCTCGGATGGGTTTGTTTGCCCGCTGCAAAACCTCCCCAATGTTATTTTAACCCCCCACATTGGTGGCTCCACGGACGAGGCCCAGGTGAATATTGGCACTGAAGTGGCCGTGGCCTTAAGCAAATTCCTCCAACAAGGGTGCACCGCTACCTCCGTTAACTTTCCCCAGGTGGACTTGGCCCCCGCCCCCGGGGCGCAGCGCGTGCTGAATGTCCACAAAAACGTGCCCGGCGTGCTGCGGGACGTTAACCGTATTGTGAGCGAGCAGCATGCCAATGTGTTGGCACAAGTACTCGCCACCACCGCGGACATGGGCTATTTGTTGATGGACTTGGACAAGCCCGTCAACGGCAACGTGGTTGAAGCCATGCGCAAACTGCCTGCCACCATACAGGCGCGCGCGCTTTAGAGGTGCCCCCCATGCGTTATGAGTTTGTATTGCAAAAACGAGAAGGCCCCTACCCCTTTGAGGAAATAGAGGCCCAACTGGGCACCCAGGGGGCCCTCATGCAGGCGGATGGGAGCGGGGTGTGGCCCCTGGTGCCTCCCCTGCAGTGCTTTATACGCCGCACCCAGGAGGGGGAGCGCCACTTCCACTCCCTGGGCCTGTCCATGGACAACAACCACGAAAAGGCCTCCCAGGCTTTTTTGGCGCTGGTGGGCTTTGCACAAAGCCAAGGCCTTCAGCTTGTGGACGCGCAACTTTTGAAGGAGGCGACGGAAAGAGACGAGGCCGCGTTTTTGGCACAGTATGGGCGCCTGTTGGAATATGCCGACAGCTATGGAAGCACTGTTTTTGCACACAAGCCCTCTTTAACGTGGATGACGCACTCCCTCTCACCCAAGCCCGCCAAGGGCCTTTTGGCAAACCCCCTCGCCAAAGTGCTTTTGGTGCTGCTGGTGGTGGCGGTGCTTGTTTTTTATAAACTTGCGCAGAAGGCTTTGGCCCCCCTCATGTAGCCTGGCGCAAAGCAAAAATTCCCAAACCCCCTTCTTTTGGCTAAGCCCCTGCCTATGGAAACACTCTCAGAAGCTTTTTCCGCCGTATGGCTGCCTTGGGCTTTGGCCGCCATGGCCGTCTTTTTGTTGCTGTTGCTTGTTGTCTTCCTTGGGAAACGCAAAAAGCGCCTTCGGCTAAAAGAGCAGCTGGCCCTCAAGGAGCACTCCGAGGTGGTGGCCCAGCACATAGAGGCTCCGGCCCCGCCGCAGGTGGAAAAACACCCCGTGGAGGTGGCCCCCACCCAGGCGGAGCTTCTGCAAGCAGAGCGCCGGCAGCTGGAGGCCCAAGCCAGGCAGCAGAAGGAGAGGGAAGCCAAAGAGGCCCTGGAGGCCCAGGCCAAGGCATTAAAAGAGAAGGAAGAAGAGGCCAAACGCGAAGCCTACCGCCAGAAGAAGGAGGCCGAAGCCCAGGCCAAAGCGGAGAAGTTGCAGGAGGAGGCCGCCCAGGCCCAGCGCCTGGAGGAGGAGGCGCGCCTGCAAAAACAAAGAGAGGAAGCGGAGGAGCGCGCAAAACTTGCCAAGGAGGCGGGCAAAACACTGGCCGAAGGCTTGTCCAAAACCCGCAAGGAGGGTTTTTTGGCAAAGCTTGGGGGCCTGTTTAGAGGCGCGCCGCGCAGTGTGGACGCGGCCTTGCTGGGAGAGTTGGAGGAGTTGTTGTTTTCAGCGGACATTGGCGTGCAGACGGCTTCGCGCCTTTTGGCCAGCGTAGAGGCGAAGGCGAAAAAGCAAGAGTTGGCGGATTTTGCAGCCGTGCAAAAACTGTTGAAGGCGGAAATAGAGGAAATTTTAGAGTTGCCTCCTCCGCCCCAGCCTCCCCCGGGGGAGGGCCCGGAAGTGTGGATGGTGGTAGGCGTCAACGGCTCCGGCAAAACCACCAGCATAGGCAAGCTGGCCGCGCAGGCCAAGGCCCAGGGGAAAAAGGTGGTGTTGGCGGCCGCGGACACTTTCCGCGCGGCGGCGGCAGAGCAGTTGGACATTTGGGCGGAGCGCACCGGGGCCCTTCTCATTAAAGGAAAGGAAGAGGCAGACCCCGCTGCCGTGGCTTTTGAAGGCGTAAAACGCGCCAAGGAGGAGGGCGCCCACCTGGTTATTGTGGACACGGCAGGCCGCCTGCATACCAAGCAGCCCCTCATGGAGGAGTTGCGCAAAACCCACCGCGTACTGGGCAAGGCCCAGGCCGGCGCCCCCCACCAAGTATTGTTGGTGTTGGACTCCACCATGGGGCAAAATGCCATTGCACAAGCCAAGCAATTTTCCGAGGCCGTTGCTGTGACGCAAATTGTGCTTACCAAATTGGATGGGACAGCGAAGGGAGGCGTCGTCATTGGCATTTGTGACGAGTTAAAATTGCCCGTGGGCTTTGTAGGCATAGGGGAGAGGGCCCAGGACTTAAGGCCCTTCTCCTCCAAGGAGTTTGTCCAAGCTTTGTTTGAGGAGGCTTAAGCTTGCCAAAAAGGACGAAGGAGTTTTGCATGAAAGCCGCCGAGGTTTCGCCACCACCGCAACTCAACATAAGCGAGGTGTTTGCAGGCAAAAATGTGCTGCTGACAGGCGTGACGGGTTTTTTGGGCAAAGTCACCTTGTCCATGCTGCTCGACAAATATGGCGAGGTGCTGGGCAAGGTTTATGTGCTTGTGCGCAAAGGCTCCCTCAACAATGCCCAACGCCGCTTTATGGAGCGCGTGGTGCCCAGCGAGCCTTTTGCCCCCTTGCGGGAAAAATATGGCGAAGAGGGCGCCCTCACCTTTTTTGCCGACAAATGCGTTGTTATTGAGGGCGACATTACCGACCCGCACCTGGGAATGAATGAAGCGCAAATGGAGGCACTTCGCGGCCAAATAACCGCCCTCATTAACTGCGCGGGCCTGGTGAGTTTCAACCCCTCCTTGCAGGTGGGGTTGGATGCCAACGTTGTGGGTGTGCAACACGCCGTGGCCTTTTGCCAGGCGCTGGGGGTGCCGCTGGTGCACGTTTCCACAGCCTTTGTGGCGGGGGAGCGCTCCGGCTTGGTTTTTGAGAATGAGCCTGTGGTGGGCTATTTCCCCAAAAAAGCGGAACTCAAAGAGGCAGAGTTTTCCCTGGAGCAGGAGTTGAAGGACTGCGCCAAGGCGGTGGCACGCGTCAGGGAAATGGCAGAGGACAAAGCCCTAAGCACGCAATTTAGAGAGCGCGCCCAAAAGCGCCTGGAGAAAGAGGGCAAGGACTTTCACGACGAGCGCACACTGCGCATGGCCATTCACCGCGAGCGAAGGCTGTGGGTTTCCTTGCAGCTGACGGAAATTGGCATGGAGCGCGCCAAGTTTTGGGGCTGGCCCAACACCTATACCTATACCAAGTCCCTCGGAGAGCAGGTAATTGCGCGGACGCCGGACTTGCCCTTTGCCATTTTGCGCCCCTCCATTGTGGAAAGCGCCCTTCGCTTCCCCTTCCCGGGTTGGAATGAAGGCTTCACCACCTCGGCGCCTTTGTGCTTTGTGCTGCTGAAGGGGCACCGCAGCGTGCCTGCCGGCAAGCAAACCATATTGGATATGGTGCCCGTGGACTTGGTGGCAAGCGCTGTTATTGCCTCCACCGCCCAGGTGATGGTTTCTCCGGGCCAGCGCATTTTCCATTTGGCCTCCGGGGACTCGAGCCCTTGTTTTGCTTCGCGCGCCGTGGAGTTGGTGGGCCTTTATAGGCGCAAATATTTCAGAGAGCGCAAGTCCGGCAATGAGTTGGTAAATAAAATGAAGGCGCGCATTGAGCCGAAGACGGTAAACCTCCAGGCTTTTAACATGAGCTCCGCGCCGTTTTTTATGCGCGCAAGCCAGAAGGCCAAGGCCTGGCTGGAGGAAGCAAAGCCCACCTGGGGGATGCCAAAAGTGCTCTCCTGGGTGGAGAGGACCCAAAGCGCCCTGGAAGGGGTGGCGGACCAGGCCGAAGCCGTGCAGAACATTGTCGACATTTTCCTGCCCTTTATTTGGCAGCACCGCTATTTGTTTCGCTGTGACAACACGAGGGAGTTGTTTTCCACACTCAGCCTCCAGGACAGGAACAAAATTTTTTGGAGCCCTGAGAAGTTGGACTGGCGAAAATACTTCCTTGAAGTCCACCTCCCTGGCCTTGAAAAGTGGGTATTCCCCAACCTCGAAGAGGAGCGCAAAAAACGCAAGGCCATGGCCCCCTACCGCGACTTGCTGGAGCTTTTGGAGGCCTCCACCTTCGCCTTCCACCACCGCGTGGCTTTCCGTTATGTGGGCAAGGACGGAGAGCAGACAAGGTTCACCTTCGGCGAAGTCCGCCATTATGCGGGACGCGTGGCCTCTCGCCTGGCCGAAGAAGGCATAAAACCCCAAACGCAGGTGTTGTTAATTTCAGAAAACCGCCCGGAGTGGGCCATTTCCTATTTCGGCATTCTCCTGGCCGGGGCAACGGCCGTGCCTTTGGATGCGCACTATGCTTTGGAAGAAGTCCTCAACATTGCAGAGCGCTCCAAGGCCAGTGCTTGTTTGTTTTCCGAAGAGGTTTTGGAGCGGCTCCCAAGCCTCCCCAAAGCGCTGGCAAAGCGGAATGTCCGCTGCATAAGTTTGGCCGACGGCATGGCAGGTGCGGACATGGTGCTCCCTCGCCCCAAACTCAACGGCAGTGAAGTGGCCTCCTTGCTTTTCACCTCCGGCACCACCGGCACCCCCAAGGGCGTCATGCTGACGCATGAAAATTTTACCTGGCTTGCGGCCAAGCTGGCCAGTGTTTTTGAGTTACGCGCAGGCGACGGCTTGTTGTCCGTGTTGCCCATTCACCACAGCTTTGAGTTTTCCGCGGGCCTGTTGGTGCCTTTTGTCTGCGGCGCCGAAGTCAACTATGTAGACGAGTTGACGAGTGACAAAATATCCGAAGTGTTGGACAGCAAGAGGGTGACAGCCATGGTGGGGGTGCCCGCCGTATGGCAGCTGTTTGAGAGGAAAATAGCGCAGGAGTTGGCACAAAAGCCCGCCGTCGTAGAAGAGGTGATGGAGGTGCTGTTGGAATTTAACCGTCAACTGCGCGACTACCGCGACATGAATTTGGGCAAACTGTTGTTTTGGCCCATCCACCAAAAGCTGGGCGGGCGCATGCGCTATTTGGTTTCAGGCGGCTCCAGTTTGCCCAAGGAGTTGCATGAAAAATTCCACGGCTTTGGTTTTTCGCTTTCCGAGGGCTATGGTTTGACAGAGTCCTCACCGGTGCTCACCATTTCCAAGGCGGAAAACAAAATGGTGTCTGGCACCGTCGGACGCGTGTTGCCGGGCATTTCGCTCAAAATTCTAAACCCGGACAACGAGGGAGTGGGGGAGGTGCTGGCCAAAGGCCCCAACATTATGGCGGGCTATTTTGAGGACAGAGAGGCCACAGAGGCGGTGCTGAAGGGAGGCTGGCTGCACACGGGGGACTTGGGCTATTTGGACGCCGACGGCCGTCTCTTTCTGGTGGGCAGGCAAAAAGACGTCATCATTGATGCGAATGGCAAAAATGTCTACCCGGACGAGCTTGAGGTGCTCTATGAAAAACACCCACTCATTCGAGAGCTTTCCATTGTAGGTTTCCCCTCAGAAGAAGGCGGCGAGAAAGTGGCCTGCCTGTGCGTGCCAGAAGTGGGCAACAAGGAGCGCGCGGAGGTGGCAAGAGAACTCGAAGAGCATTTTAGAAAAGTGTCAAGCGCCTTGCCTCTCTACAGGCGCATAAAGTCCCTCTATTTTTGGGACGGCGTTTTGCCAAGGACAGCCACGCGCAAAGTCAAACGCAAGGAGGTGCTAGAAACCCTCAAGCGCCTGGAAGCCCAAAGCCAGACATTGCTGCGTGCGCGTCGAGGCAAAGAGGTGTTGGACGAGCACATGGAAAGCCTGGTGCAACTCATTGCGCAAACCGCGCAAAAGCCCGCCAGCGACATTCAGCTTTCTTCCAAGCTGGTGGATGACTTGGGCATGGACTCGCTGATGTTGAGTGAGTTGACGGTGGCCCTGGAGCAGACAGGCTGGGTAAGCCAGGGGTTGGACCTCACCAAAATTCAAACGGTGGATGACTTGGGGCGCGCCCTGCAGTCCGGACGCAGGAGAGAGGCTGCGCCCAAACCGCCCGCGCCCAGGCGACAAGAAGAGGCAGGCAAAGGCTTTGGCGACTTCCAGCTTCCTGAGGTGGTGTCCAGCGCGGGGCGAAAGCTTCTCGGCTTGGGGCAGAGGGCGATGTATGAGCGCATGTTCAACATTCACGTTGACGGCAAGCCCTTTATTCCGCAGAACCGGAACTTTTTGGTTGTCGCCAACCACAGCAGCCACTTGGACATGGGCCTGGTGAAGTTGGCTTTGGGAGAGCACGGGGAGCGCCTGGTAACCCTGGCGGCGCGCGACTATTTTTTCAACCGCAGCCTCAAGCGGTTTTATTTTGAAAACTTCACCAACCTCATTCCCATGGAGCGCCAAGGCGCCCTGCGCGAGTCCCTGCGCTATGCGGCCGAGTCTTTGACGCAAGGCTACAACCTGCTCATTTTCCCCGAGGGGACGCGCTCCAAGACGGGGGAAATTCTCGAGTTTAAACCCACCGTGGGCTATTTGTCCCTCGTTGCCAACGTGGACGTCCTCCCCGTCTACATCCACGGTGCCTTCAATGCCCTCCCCAAGGGCAGCCTTTTGCCCAAAAGCAAAAACCTGGAAGTGCGCATGGGCCCTGCCTTGCGCATACAAACCATGTCGTCCCATGTTGCGGACATGGTGCGCTCCGAGGCCTACCGGTGGATTGCGCGCGTAGCCGAAGAAGCGGTACGCCAACTGGCGAGGGGAGAGGTTTTGGACTTAGAAAACTTGGATGAGAAACAAGCGGAGAAGCTGCGATGAACATTTTGGTTACCGGCGGAACAGGTTTTTTGGGGGCGCATTTGTTGCCATTGTTGGTAGCGGATGGGCACACGGTGCGCCTCATTGGGAGGACAGCGCCTTCGGGGGAGTTGCCAGAAGGCGTCGAGTTTTTGCAGGGAGACTTGAAGGACAGGGCTTTGGTGCGCGCTGCCCTTGAGGACATAGACGCGGTTTACCACCTGGCAGGGCGGGTGAGTTTTCGCAACAAGGATGCGCGGCACATGTATGAGTTGCACGTCGACTGCACGCGCGAAATGCTCCGCGACATTGGAAAGCTGGAGAAGAAGCCGCGCTTTATTTTAATGTCCACTTCAGGGGCGATTGCTGTTTCCAAGGAGGCGTGCACCCTGGACGAGGAAGCCGACTACCCCCTCGAGGTGGTGGGCCGCTGGCCCTATTATTTGTCCAAAATTTATGAGGAGAAACTCACGCTGGAGTTGTGCCGGAAATATGAAATTCCGCTGGTAGTTTTAAACCCAAGCTTGCTGATGGGCCCGGGGGATGAGCGCCTTTCGTCCACGTGGACGGTTGCCAAGTTTTTGCAAGGAGACATTCCCTCTTTGCCCGGTGGTGGCATTTCCATTGCGGATGTGAGGGATGTAGCCCAGGTGAGTTTCAACGCCCTGAGGGCCGGCGAGTTGTATGGCCGACATTTGATAGGGGTAAACCTCAGCATGAAAGAGTTTTTCGAGCGTGTGTCCAGGCTTTCCGGGGTAGCGATGCCCGTATTTGAGTTGCCAAAGCAACTCAACATTTGGGGGGCCAAGCTGCTTGGCAAGTGGGCCACCTGGAGAGGGCAGGAGCCCACCTTGGATGCGCAGGAAGTGGACATTGGGGAGCACTGGTTTTGGTTGGACAGTCAGAAGGCACAGCGCTTGCTCGACTATCGCCCCAGAGATGTTTATGAGACTTTGCAAGACACCATTTCCTTCATTTTGAAGCGTATGCCACCTGGGCATGTTGCCGGCACCAAAGGCGAGTTAGAAAAGCTGCGAGACAACTAAACCGCTCTAAACCCCCAACCAATTTTTTCTGTCAATGACGCGGCAGCTGATGGCAAAGCGCATGTCGCTTTCCTGAATGTCGCCATGGCCCTCCAAGTCAGCGCGCGTTCTGGCCAGACGCAAAATGCGGTCATGCGCCCTGGCGGAGAGGCCAAAATGGCGCACCGCCTTCTCCAAGTCTTCTCTGGCCCGCCCCGTGGTTTTGCAATGGGCCAAAAGCAGCTTTGGCCCCATATGGGCATTGAGGCGCACATGAGGTGTTTGCCCAAAGCGCTCTTCTTGCCGTTGCCGGGCGGCGAAAATGCGTTGCTGGTAATAGGAGGAGGGTTTTTCCTGCAACTCCAGCGCGAGGATTTTTTGAGGATCCACCGCGCGTGTTTCCAGTGTCGCATCCATTCTGTCCAGGAAGGGGCCCGACAGCCGGGCGTGGTATTCCAACACCCTTTTGGGGGGGCAACGGCACTCCCTGCCCTGGGCATTGAAGTAGCCGCAGGGGCAGGGATTCATGGCTGCCACCAGCATGAAGCGGCAGGGGTAGCTGACCCGTTGGTTGGCGCGCGCAAGCCGCACAGTGCCTTCTTCCAGAGGCTGACGGAGCACTTCCAGCACGTGTTTTTTGAATTCCGGAAGCTCATCCAAAAACAGAATGCCGTTGTGGGCGAGCGAAAGCTCCCCCGGACGCGTATAGGTGCCCCCACCTGCCATGCCGGCGTCCGTAATGGTATGGTGCGGCGCCCTAAACGGACGCTCCGCCATGAGTGCATTCTCCTGCGGAAGCATGCCTGCCACAGAATAAATTTTCGTCACCTCCAAAGCTTCCTCAAAACACATGGCTGGAAGCAGGCCTGAAATTCTCTTGGCCAACATGGTTTTCCCGGAGCCAGGCGGGCCACACATGAGCACGTTGTGGCCGCCTGCCGCGGCGACTTCAAGCGCGTCCTTCACCTCGGACTGGCCGCGTACCTCACTCATGTCCATGGCATGCGAGGAGGCGGGTGTAGCCGAAAGCCACGGAGTTTTTGAAACATAGGCCTCCAGGGGCTTTTCGTTGGAGAGGTGTTGAATAACCTCTTTCAAATGGGTAGCCCCCAACACTTGGATGTTGTCCACGAGGGCCGCTTCTGCGGCGTTGGCCTGGGGGACGATGATGGCGGGCAAGTGGTTGTCGCGCGCGGCAATGGCCAAAGAGAGGACGCCGCGAATGGGCTTGAGGGCCCCATCCAAAGACAGCTCGCCTCCGAATAAAAAGGAGCGCAGCTGTTTGTCCGAAAACAAGTCAAACGCGGACAAAACACCCAGCGCAATGGGCAACTCAAAAGTGGCACTGTCTTTGCGCAAATCCGCCGGCGCCAGGTTGACAGTAATGCGTTTTTGCGGAATCTCAAAGCCCGCGTTTTTGACGGCGGAAGCCACGCGCACTTTGCTTTCTTTGGCGGCGCCCTCCGTAAGTCCGACGACGTTGAAAAACGGCAAGCCTAAACTGACGTCGACTTCCACCTCTACCAGCACCGCATCAATGCCCACAAGGGCTGCAGAAAACACCTTCGCCAACATGCCAACCTCCCATTCGCTCCCATATAATATACACAGCAGCCCTCCCTCAAGTACGCTTAAAAAACACAGGGGCTTATTCCCCGTTTTATTCCTGCGCTTTTTCTGAAGAGACGGGGGAGGTGAGGAGCCCCAGGCCCAAAGCCCCTGCCTGCCGAGCTCCATCCAAGGCGAAGACGACTCTCTCATAGCCAGCCTGGCCGTCCACCGAAAAAAAGACGACGCGCTCAGCACGGCTGCTTTTGGCAGCAAGCACTCTGCGCAGGGTGTGGACATAGTCCCTGTCCGCGAGGGTTTCCTGGTTTAAATATAAGGCGCCCGTTTTGTCCAAAGAGACGAGCAGCTGCCCTTCGGGCACTTCGTCAAGGAGGCTGTCTTCTGGAATTTGAATGGGAATGTCTTTTTCAAGCAAGGGTGTCAGCACCATAAAGAGGATGAGCAACACCAGCACCACGTCCACCAGGGGAACGACGTTGATTTCTGAGTTGGGGCGGTTGAGCTTCGCCGGGGAAATGTGGACTTTGGGTTTGCGCATTAACTGCCTTTTCTCTCTTCAACGGCCAGCGCAATGTGTCGAAACCCGGCTTCTTGGAGTGCCTCCAACACAGAGCGCACCTCTTCAAAAGGAAGCGTCCTGTCCCCCTTCAGCAGAATTTTCTTCCAGCCGTGGGAGAGGTGTTGTTGTTGCACTTCCTCTTTGAGGGCCATTTTTGAAACCGGCTTGTCCCCCATAAAAATGGCCTTGTCCTGGGTAATGGAAATGACAAAAGGCTCAACGTGTGCGGGGGCCTTTGTTTCAGGCGTGTGTTGGTTTGCCACGGGGAGGGACACCTGTTTCCCCTGGTGGAGCAAGGGGGTTACCACCATGAAAATAATGAGCAGCACCAGCACAACGTCCACCAGAGGTGTGACGTTTATCTCATTCTTCGCGGAGCTTTTCGGGTTGAGGAATTTCACAAAGCGGCGCTCCTTTCTCTGGAAGGTTTGGGTTGCCCAAAAAGGTGGAGACGCTGTCCAAAAACTCGTTGGAGGACTCGGCAATGTCCACCGCCCGCGCGTCCACCCACCCTTGCAAATAGTTATAGGCCATGACCGCTGGAATGGCGACCAGCAACCCGAAAGCCGTCGTCACCAAGGCTTCGGCAATGCCCGCAGAAACTGTCCCCAGTCCGCCGCTGCCCTCTTTGGCCATCAGCTCAAACGCGGTGACAATGCCCATGACTGTCCCCAGAAGTCCAACAAAAGGCGCCGTGGAAGCCACCGTTGCCAAAAGGCCCAACCCCCGCTTCATTTGTTGAATTTCCCGGGCCCCCTGCCTCTCTAAGCTGCGGGCGACGGACTCCAGCGCCGCCTCCGGGTGCTTGGCGCTTGCTTGAAAAGCTTTGAGTCCCAGCGTGAGAATGCGCCCTGCGTGCCCCAGGTTTTTTCCATAGCTGGCTTGGGCCGCAGCCTGCATGTCGCCTAAGGCCAGGTTTTTTTCCAAAGCCGACAAAAAGAGAAAAGAGTGGCGTTTGCTGTTAAAAAAAACAATGAGGCGTTCAGCAAAAACCAGCACAGTGCCCAAGGACATCAGAAGCAACACGGCGACAACGGCCTTAGCGAAAAGCCCCATTTGAGCCCACAATCCAACAAGAGAAAAATCCATCCTAAGAGTGCCTTTGCTATTTGGTTTGTTGAGAGCCCCATGGCTTAAGGAAGTTTAAGGCGAATGGGGATGTTATAATCGACAGAAATTTTTTTTCCTTGGTAGGTGGCAGGTGAATATTTGCGCATATAGAGGGCGCTGAGGATGGCCTCATCCATATGCGGCAGCCTTTGGAGGAAGCGGCAGTTTTCAACGTTGCCTTCCACCGTAATGGTACAGCGCACAACAGCGCGCCCTTCCACGCGTGCTTCCAGCGCTTCGCGGCTGAAACGAATGGGGTGGTTTTGGAGCAGCGTGGGAGGAAGCATGCCCTCGCCAAAAGGGAGGACGCTCAAGCCGTAGGCGACGGGGCTGCCTGTGGGGCCAGGCTTCCCATGGAGGGCAGGGTTAAAATGCGAGTCCGCGTTGCCGCCCTCTTCGCCATATTCTTCGCTGTAGGGGTGTGTGGGCTCTCCTTTTTCCTCCAGAAGGGCATGAGGAGCTGCTTCAAACGGTTTTTCCGCGGGCACTTTGGCGGGTTTTGCGAGAGGCTTGGGTGGAGTCTGTTGCCATTTTGGAGGGCGAGCGTCCGCCTTTGGCAGCGGAGGAGGAGGAGGCGCATGCTCCGGCTCCAAAAGAGGAGGCGCCATAGGAGGCAGGCTTTTATAGAGGATGACGTCCATCTCTGGGTTTGTTGAGCCCGTATGTTGGGGGTGTAGCCCCAAAACCCAGAAGAGAGCAGCCACATGCAAAGAGAGGGCAATGCACAGTCCAAGGCCATATTTGGGTTTTGGCAAAGCCTGTTGTTTAAGAATTGAATCGAACATGCAGCCCGTTTTTATGCATTTTTTAATAATAAAGCTTCCACGACGAGACTCTAAAAAGTACTTTAGCGCAATTGCTTCACCTATTCACCGGGAGGGTTTTTTGTGCATCAGACTGTATTGAGTTGGGTGCGTTGGGCAGCGCTCGCAGGTGTTGTGGCGGCGGGTATTTCCTGGGCGCAAAGCAGCTCTGTCTTTGTTGGGACTGTGCGAGATGCTCTGACCAAAGAACCGGTGCAAGACGTCATTGTCATCGTCACAGCGCCTGAAAAGCTTGGAGAGGAAATTGTTGTCACTGACAACACAGGAAGCTACCGCGTTTCTCAATTGCCCCCAGGCACCTATAAGCTTCGTTTTGAGAAAGAAAGCTACCATGTCTTTGAGCGCCAGGAAATTTCATTGGGCTCTCATAGGACTTTGCGCATTAACATTGAGTTGGCGCCTTCGACGATAGATGCGGAAGAAGAGGTTGTTGTTGGCCGCACTCCGGTGATTGACGTGGGCTCCACCGCCGTGGGGCTTACGGCGAGTGAAGAATTTGTGCGGAAGATTCCTTTGACGCGACCGAGCTCCTTCAACACGGGCACCACCCTTTTTATGGCGGTTGCTGATACAGCCCCGGGTGTGCAAAGGGATATGCATGGCTTTTCCATTGCGGGCACCACTTCTCCGGAGAACACCATTTTTGTAGATGGCCTGTCTGTAACCAACCCGGGTTTTGGCACTTTGGGCACCTACCTTTCTGCCGAGTTTATGCAGGATGTCACTGTGCTGACGGGTGGCTTCATGCCTGAATATGGCAGAACGACAGGCGGCGTTATTTCCGCTGTGACGAAGTCAGGCTCCAACGAGTTTCGCGGCTCTGTGTTTATGACGTTTTCTCCGGGCTTCCTCGCGGGAGAGCCCAAGGTGGTGGATGATGTGGCTTCTCAATATGGCCGTCTCATCCAAAGAGACTATGCAGGAGAATTCGGCTTTGACTTGGGCGGCCCCATCCTCAGAGACAAGCTTTGGTTTTATGTCGGTTTTGCGCCCTCCATCCTGAGAAACAAAGTGAGCACCTGGTACTCCCGGCTGGTTGACAACCGAAACCCGGAAGCACCTGTGTTTGAGCGCCTGGAAAGCTCTGTCCGAGACAATTTGCGCGCCGACAACCGAACCTATTCCTATATTGCCAAGCTGACGTACCAACCTGCAAAAAACCACGATCTGAATTTGCAAATTTCCGGCGCGCCTGCAGAAGCGGGCGGCAGCGGACGTTGGCCCATGTGGCTGGGCTATCAGTGGAGCCTGCCTCGGGGTTATGCGCAAGACAGCATTACGCTGGGGCGTGTGCGGGAGGATTCCAGAGACCTTCTCCTCAAATATGCGGGCTCCTTTTGGGAGCAGAAATTGTTGGTGGATGCGCACCTGGGATGGCACCACCAAAGAGAGCGTGTTTTCCCGGACGACAATTCCAAGCTTGGAGCCAGGTCAGGCATGGCTGGCATGCCGCAGGTGTGGACGTATGAGGATATAGAAATGGCCGGCCTGGCAGACAGGGGCTATATCCAGCTTTCTGAAGCCGACAAAGCCCTGTGCAGGGCCAACCCTGGCACCTGCATTATGGATGGTTTCTGGTTTGGCGGAAGAAGTCCTGAAGAGATGAAATTCGACAGGGTTTCGGCAAGAGCCATGGGGACGCTCCTGTTTCAAGCGGCAGGCCACCATGTTTTGAAGGCAGGTGTGGATACGGAGTTTCTCTCCATGGACTCCCTAGAGAGCCTTCCCGGAGGGAGATATATGGACGGAGGAGAAGGTTTTTATAAAGACGATTGGCGCTATGGCGTGCTGGTAGGCCCCGACGACTTTCACGAGAGCGCCTATTTCCGAAGCCAGCCCAAAAGCGTCACCTATGGGTTTTTCGTTCAAGACAGCTGGTCCATTTTGGACAAAGTCACTCTGAATGCGGGGTTTCGCTGGGACCAGCAGCACCTCTATGACTCCAACAACAAGCTTTCGCTGGTGATTGGAAACCAGTGGTCCCCCCGGGTGGGCGTCATTTATGACTTTATGCAAAACGGCAAGTCGAAAATTTTTGCCAACTATGCGCGCCTCTATCAAACGGTGCCTTTGAGCATTATCAAAGCTTCTTTTCCGGGTCGCCGCATGGGAGGCTACCACTATTGGAGCCCTGAAGACTGTGACTTTGCCAACGAGGATGTTCGCGAGGCCTTTGGGCGATGTGTGAGGCCTGAAAACCGCTATAACATGTCGGATGGAGTCCCCAACCCCAGTCAATATGCGCATGCCAACAACAATCAATCCACTTTGGTTGACCCCAAAATGAAACCCCAAAGCACGGATGAGATTGTGGCAGGCATTGAGTATGAGGTGTTCACCCATGCGCGTCTGGGCTTCAACTATACGCGGCGCTATATGAATCAAATTATTGAAAACATGAGCCGCGATGATGGCTATACCTATTATATAGGAAACCCGGGCTTTGGCATTGCCAGAGAGTTTCCCAAAGCGGTCCGCAACTATAATGCCTTCACTTTTTCTTTTAACAAGGCCTTCTCCGGCCTTTGGTTTGTGCAGTCGAGCTATACCTATTCGACGTTGAAAGGAAATTATTCCGGCTTGTTTAAGCCAGGCCAACTGACTCCAAATGCCACCACGGACTTTGACTATTTGGTGTTGATGGCCAACCAAAATGGCCCGCTTCCTGCGGATGTGCGCCACAACATTCGCGCTGTGGTTTCCAAAGGGTTTGAGTTTTCCAAGCAGATAGGGATGGATGTGAGCTTGGGCTATTATGGAATGTCAGGTCCCCCCACCAATGCTTTTGGCAACTATAAAAACCTGTGGGGCGAAGTGTTGATTACCCCGCGCGGCTCAGGAAAAAGCCTGCCCTTCTACCAAAACGTCAATGCAGGTGCGCGCTTCAACGTCCGCCTTGCCAAAGACAATGTGCTCACCTTGGGCTGCACCGTCTTCAACCTCTTCAACTTCCGGGAAGTCGCCTATATTGATGAGCAGTTTACCTATTATGATGTGCTTCCCAGCAAAGCCAAGAGACCTGAAGACATTTGCTTCATTGAAGACTACGGCTGCACACCTGACAACCCGAATGCGCTTTTGGGCATTGACGGAAAGGTGATGCCCAGGTCAGCGAAGAATAAAAACTATGGCCGTCCACTCGTCTATCAAGTACCCATTTCTGCCCGGCTGGAAGCCCGGCTTACTTTTTGAGGAGACAGCCCCATGAGTGTGAAAACATGGATTTGTGGATTGTCGTTTTTGGGGTTGCTTTCGTGTAGCCAGCCTCAAGGCTATTGCCAGGTGGCCCAGCAACAAGGCCAGGCGCACTTTGCGGTTTATGAGGCCATGGTGCCCATGCCGGCAGGTTGCGAGGGCGAAGCGTTGACGACAGAGCGCATTGGTTTTGAAACCTATCAACTGCCGGGCCAGGATGAAATTAGCATTGCTTGGCGCACAGAAACCTTGCAGGAGCGTTTTGACGAGACGCGCTTGGAAGAGGCGTGGGAATACCACGAGACGCAAAGAAAATCCCTCTCCTTGAATGTGCGGGCGGATTATTCCAGCAAGCCTGACGCAGAAAACCGTTGTCATATTTTGGACAACAGCAACCCGGCAGAGCCCGAGAAGTTCAGGCTTTCTGTGCATTTTGAGGAGCTCCAGAAGGAGGCCAAGAGGCTTCCGGCGGTTACCTACCGCTATGAGTGGAGGAAGATGGTTGTCTACAGCATGCCTGCTTCACCTGGGCAGCTGGTGGAAGGAGAAGTCACCTTTTCCTCCACCCAGGAGGGCGTTGAATGCAAAGGAGACTACCGCTTCGTCGCACTGTGGCCGGCCTATAAGTGTGAAACCGACGAGGACTGTGTCCCCTCCGAGAGGGGGAGGGAGGGCTCCCCCCTAAACCCGGCCTTTGCAGGCGCTTTGAAGTGCCACAGCGCAGGCTATTGCACCCTGACACGCCCTCCTGCGGAGCTTATTGGGGAGCTCTCCAAATAGGGGCCGCTTGCCAGTGGGTTTGCCGGGCTTTCAGTTAGCCCTCCCACTCCTCTTTCAAGGCATAGGCTGCGTTGCGCCTTAGCCCCTGCAGCTTGGCGCGTACCAAAGGCGTCCCCAACAACTCTGCATAGCCCGCCTCGTTTAACTCCAAAAACTGCCGCATGGGCCACTGCGCAAAGGGCCAGGGTAAAAAAGCCTTATGCCCCACCGGGGCCCTCTGGTTGTGAGGACAGGCCTCCTGGCAACTGTCACAGCCAAATACCCAGGAGCCCGCCTGGGCGCGTACCGCCTCCGGCCATACCCCCTTGCCCTCTATGCTGCGGAAGCTTAAACAGCGGCGCGCGTCTATGCGCTTGCCTTCCAAAATGGCGCCTGTGGGGCAAGCCTCTATGCAGGCACGGCAACTGCCGCAGGCTTCTTCCACAGCGTGGCCCACGCTGTCGGCGGGCAAGGTTAACAGGAGGTTTGCCAGCAAAAACCAGGAGCCTTTGCGCGGGTGAATGAGGCAAGCATTTTTGCCTATAAAGCCAAGGCCGGCTTTGACGGCCCATACTTTTTCCAGCACGGGGCCGCTGTCGACGAAGGCGCGCATGTCCATGCCGGGGTAGGCTTCCTTGAGGTGGGCCATGAGGCGCCACAGCCACTTTTTAAAGGTTTTGTGGTAGTCCCTGCTCCGCGCAAAGCGCGCCACCACAGAGGGAGGGTGAGGGTGGAAATAGTTGCAGCCTAAAACAACCACGGTTTTTGCCCCCGGCAGCACTTTGCTGACGTCCAAGCGCTGGGGGGTTGTTTCCTTCAACCAGGGCATGCCCTCGCCCAAGCCCTCGTCCAGCCATTGCTGCAAAAAGTGGCCCTCCAAGGGCTCCGCTTTGGCAAAGCCACACAACTCAAAACCTATTTCCTGTGCACGCGCACGTACCCACGCGGTGTTAAGCAAGGGACTTCCCGTCAGAGGTGGAAGTTTCGCAGGAGACCCTCGCCATAATAAACAGCAAGTCCGAGAGGCGGTTTAAGTAGGCAAATATTTCCTGGGGGACTTCCTCTTGCTGGGAGAGGGCCACCACTTTCCTCTCTGCCTTGCGGGCCACTGTCCTCGCCATATGCAAAGCCGCGCTGACGGGTGGCCCCCCGGGCACAATAAACTGCTTTAACGGCATCAGCACTTTTTCAAACTCCTTGACTTCTGCCTCTATTTTCTCCGCCCACTCCAGGGAAAGCGGCGGCAGCCTGGTGGTTAACGGCGTGTCCGGAGGCATGGCCAGCAGGGCCCCCACCGTTAACAACTCCCCTTGTATGCGTTTGAGTATGGCCTCCAGGTACGCCCCCGGGGCCAAGGCCCTGGCAAAGCCTAAAAAGGCATTTAACTCGTCCACTTCGCCATAGGCGTCCACGCGCGCGGCGCTTTTGAGTACGCGCACCCCGCCATAGAGGGAGGTGTGGCCGGTGTCCCCCTTTTTTGTAACAATACTCATGCAGTCTCCTTCTTGTTTGGTGTGGTTGGTATGTTGTGTTGCTGGTGTGTGCCGCCCCCGCCTTCCGTGTGTGCTGCCTTCAAATGCGCCTGTGCTGCTCCCCCAATGCTAACTCCCATGCCCTTATGCCGCAAAACCTTTCCCCTTCAGGGCACAAGGGCGAGTGGCCAGCCCACTTCCTCAAGGTGCAGGCGGGTGCCACCCACTGCGCCAACTCCGGGTGTACCTCTGCCAATTGCTGCACCTCCTCTTTGGAGGCTTGCCAAATTTCTTCCTGCGCGTTGTAGCACAGGCGCTGTGTCCACTTATGCCGGAAATAGGCCAAGGCGCCGGACTCTACAAAGCGCACGGGGAAGGCATTGGGCAACAGCAGCAGCGCCTTGTCCGCGCCCACCCCGGCCTCCAGCAGCACTTGTGCGCTGTGCCACAGTTTTGCGGCCACGGCTTCAAACACCTCCCGGGCCGCAGGCACAGCCTGCACCAGGCCTGGCACCACAATGTCCACATGGCCTGGCACAAAGTGGGCCTGCAACCACGGCCTGGAGGCGCCTAGGGTGCGGTGGCGTTGGTTTTGGCTGTCAGCGGCATGCGAGAGTTTTTTCTTAAACACATAATGCGCGTGGAAGAGGCAGCGGCCCAGGCGGCTGAGGGTGTCCAAGTTGAGGGTTTGTGTCAGCAGGGGGTTTTGCTCAGGAGAAAGCAGCAGGTGCAAGGCTTTTTCCGTGGGCAGCTGGGAGGGGCACAGGCCCAGCACGGCGCGTACAGCGTCGGCCAGCAGCTTGGGGGCTTGGGCGTCAAAGCCGACAAGGCGGGAGGAGAGGCCGCCCAGGCCGGCGTCAAAGTCCTCGAGGAAGGCTTTGGAGCCCAGGCGGGTTTTGAGGCCCTCGCCCAGGCATTGCCACTCGGGGCTTTCTTCAAGGGGCAGCGGGTCCTCAATGGTGTTGAAGAAGTCCGCGTCCTCGGCGCGCAGGCATTGTAGCATGGCGTCCACAATATAGGCGACTTCGTCCGGGGCGTCGGCGTGGCGGCATATGCGCGCATAGCGGTGCAGCGTGAGGGCGGAAACGGTATGGTAAAGCTGGGCGGTGGTGGCCAGGGGCAAAATATAGCGGGCGGCCTCCTGGGCCCTCTTTTGTACCTCCGCCCTCCACTTTTGGGGGGTGGCCCTCCTCCCGGGGAACCTCTCCAAAAAGGCGGCCTGGGCCTCGGGGAAAAGCAACGCTGAAAGCTGCGTATAGCCCTCCATGGCGGAGGCCACCGCCGCGTGCCACACCTCCAGCAGCTTTTCCGGGAGGGCGGGTGTAACGGTGTTGCCGCTTTTTACCTCTACGTAGCGTTGGCTTACCTGTTCTGAGTTATAAAACGGGTGCGCGTGGAAGAAGCACCACAGTGCCTGGCGGCTAATGTTTTCAATGGCAAATTGGAAATGCGCATGTTGCCACAGGGTGTGGTGTCCTGCGCGGAAGGTGGCCTGGGCAATGCGGTTTCTTTGTTGGAGGGCCGCTTCGCTGGAGGAGACGTCCGCTTCGCTGACGAGTTGGGGAGCGTAGCAGCTGCGGGCTGCCGCAATGGCATTGTTGAGGCCGCCTGGGCCGAAGCTGCGGACAAGCCTTACCCGGGGAGGCGCTGAAAGGTATGGAGGGCGCACGCAGGAGGTTTAAAGCAAAACCTGGGCTCGCCCAAGGTTTTCTTTTGCCCTCGTTTTCTTTTTGCCCTCCATGTCCTCCGTGGCCCTCAATGGCCCTCAATGGTATTTCGCCTTGTCTTCCATCAACACCTTCAGCACGCTGTCATCCACCAACGTGGAGGTGTCGCCAATGTTGCCAAACTCTCCCTCGGCAATTTTCCTCAAAATGCGCCGCACAATTTTTCCAGAGCGCGTCTTGGGCAAACTCGGCGCCCAGTGGATGACGTCCAGGCGCGCAATTTTCCCAATTTTGTGCATCACCAAGTCAATAATTTCCCGCTTCAGCAAGTCGTTGGTGGCAATGCCCTCCTTCACCGTCACATAGGCATAAATGCCCTGCCCCTTCATGTCATGCGGGAAGGGCACCACGGCAGCCTCCGCTACGCTTTGGTGCTCCAAAATGGCCCCCTCAATCTCCGCCGTGCCCAGGCGGTGTCCGGAAACGTTCAGCACGTCATCCACGCGGCCCGTAATCCAATAATAGCCGTCCGCGTCGCGTGTTGCGCCATCACCCGTAAAATAATAGCCGGGGTATTGAGAGAAGTAGGCCTGGAAAAACCTCTCCTCGTCGCCGTAGACGCCGCGCAGCATGGAGGGCCATGGCGCCTTCACGCACAAATAGCCGCTGCCGGGGCCCTCAATTTCCTTGCCCTCGGCGTCCAGCAGCACGGGTTGGACGCCGAAGAAGGGCAAGGTTGCCGCGCCGGGCTTGGTGGGGGTGGCACCCGGCAGGGGCGTTATCATTATGGCGCCGGTTTCGGTTTGCCAATAGGTGTCAACAATGGGGCAATGTCCATGGCCGACGTTGTTGAAGTACCACTGCCAGGCCTCGGGGTTAATGGGCTCTCCGACGCTGCCCAGAAGGCGCAGGGAGCTCAAGTCATAGCGTTTCAAAAATTTCTGGGGGGCTTTCATGAGGGCGCGGATGGCGGTCGGCGCCGTATAAAAAACATTCACCGCGTACATGTCGACAATTTGCCAAAAGCGCCCCGGGTCCGGGTAAGTGCCGACGCCCTCAAACATCAGCGTCGTCGCGCCATTGGACAAAGGGCCATAGAGCGTATAGCTGTGGCCCGTTATCCACCCCAAGTCGGCTGTGCACCAAAACGTGTCCTCGGGCTTATGGTCAAAAATGGCGTCAAAGGAGACGTTGGCGCCCAGCAAATAGCCCGCCGTCGAGTGCACAACGCCCTTGGGTTTTCCCGTGGAGCCGGAGGTATAGAGAATGAAGAGCGGGTCCTCCGCCTCCATCTCCTCGCAGGGGCATTCAAAACACAAGTCCGGGTCGGCAATCAAGTCGCCCCAATGCACGTCCCTGCCGGCCTTCCAATAGTTGTGGGTGTCGGCGGCGACGCGTTTGATGACAACCACATGGGGCACCTTGAAGGAGGAGTTATAGAGGGCCTCATCCACGTTGTTTTTCAAGTCTATAATATGGCCGCCGCGAAACCCCGCGTTGGCCGTCACAATGACTTTGGGCTTTGCATCCTCAATGCGGCCTTGCAGGGCCTCGGCGGAAAAGCCGCCAAACACCACCGAGTGGATGGCGCCTATGCGCGCGGCCACCAGGGAGAAAATGGCCAGCTCCGGAATCATCGGCAAATAGAGCAAAATGCGGTCACCCTTTTGCACGCCCAGGTTTTTGAGGGCGTTGGCCGCGCGGCAAACCTCCTTGTGCAGCTGCTGGTAGGTGTACGTTCTGCTCTCTCCGGGTTTGTCCCCCACCCAAATGAGGGCGGCCTTGTTTTTGGTGGGGGTTTTGAGGAAGCGGTCCAAGCAGTTATAGGTGACATTCAGCTTGCCCCCGGAAAACCAGCGCGCCTGCCCCTTGGAGAAGTCTCCCTCCAGCACCTTCTCCCAGGGTTTAAACCAATGCAGCCTCTGGGCTTGCTTGGCCCAAAAGCCTTCCGGGTTTTCAATGGACTCTCGGTACATGGCCTCATAGTCCGCCGCCTTCACATTGGCTTGCGCGGCAAACTCGGGTGCCGGCACATAAGACTTTGCTTCAAACATGCATTCTCCTTAACGCCCTCGGGAGGGGTGGGGTGCCTTTGGGGCCAGCGACCATAAAAACACTTTTGGCTTATTGCAACACTTGCCTTGTCCAAGAGAACCCGTTAGGGCGAGGCATGGCAGAAAACTTTATTTTCACCATGCACGAGTTGCGCAAGGTGGCAGGCGGCAAAGAAATTCTCAAGGACATTTCTCTGTGCTTTTTCCCGGGTGCGAAAATAGGAATTATTGGCCCTAATGGTGCAGGCAAGTCCACATTGCTTCGCATTATGGCCGGGCAGGACAAAGAGTTTTTTGGCACAGCGAGGGCGGACCCGAAGGCGCGCGTCGGCTTTTTGCCGCAGGAGCCAAGGCTGGACGAAAGCCTGGACGTTAAAGGCAATGTGGAGTTGGGTGTTAAACCCGTTATTGAGTTGCTGGGCCGCTTCAACGAGGTTTCCATGGCCATGGGGGAGCCCGACGCGGACTTTGACAAGCTGCTGGAGGAGCAAGGCAAGCTGCAAGACGCCATTGACGCGGCAGGCGGCTGGGAGTTGGAGCGCAAGCTGGAAATGGCCATGGAGGCTTTGCGCTGTCCACCGGGGGACGCTGCCGTTGCCACGCTGTCCGGCGGGGAGAAGCGCCGCGTAGCGCTGTGCCGCATTCTGCTGGAGAAGCCGGACTTGCTGTTGTTGGATGAGCCGACCAACCATTTGGACGCAGAGTCGGTTGCTTGGCTGGAGCAGCACCTCAAGGAATATGCGGGCACGGTGGTTTCCATTACGCACGACCGTTATTTTTTGGACAACGTAGCCGGGTGGATTTTGGAGTTGGACAGAGGCGAGGGCGTGCCCTGGAAGGGCAACTACAGCAGCTGGCTGGAGCAAAAGAGAAAGCGCCTTGCCGCGGAGGAGAAGACGGAGTCCGCGAGGCAGCGCTTTTTGCAAAGGGAGTTGGAGTGGGTCAACAGCAGCCAAAAAGCCCGCCAAGCCAAAGGCAAGGCGCGCCTTAACCGCTATGAGGAAATGCTGGAGGAGCAAAAAGCCCAGGCCAAGCGCGAGGTGGGCGGTGAAATTTTGGTGCCGCCAGGCCCCAAGCTGGGGGGCTTGGTGGTGAAGGCCACACAGCTGAGCAAAGCTTTTAGGGGGCGCGTGCTGTTTGAAGGCCTCTCCTTTGAGTTGCCGCGCGGCGGCATTGTCGGCGTCATTGGCCCCAACGGCGCGGGCAAAACCACGCTGTTTCGCATTTTGGTGGGCGAAGAAGCCGCCGACACGGGCGAAGTCCTCGTTGGGGACACCGTCAAAATGGCCTACGTCAACCAAAGCCGCGACGCTTTGGATGGCGACAAAAGCGTTTTTGAGGAAGTTTCCGGGGGCTTGGACCAGTTGGACTTGGGCAGCCGCATTGTGCCCTCGCGCGCCTATTTGGCCAGTTTTGCGTTTAAAGGCGCAGACCAGCAAAAGCGCGTAAAGGACTTGTCCGGCGGCGAGCGCAACCGCGTACACCTGGCGAAGCTGTTGAAAGAGGGCGGCAACCTCCTGCTGTTGGATGAGCCCACCAACGACTTGGATGTGGAGACGCTGCGCAGCCTGGAGGAGGGCCTTTTGCAGTTTGCAGGTTGCGCCGTTGTCATCAGCCATGACCGGTGGTTTTTGGACCGCGTGGCCACGCACATTCTCTCGTTGGAGGGCGAGGGCAAAGCCTTCTTCTTCGAAGGCAATTTTAAGGACTATGAGGAGGACAAACTCAAGCGACTGGGCCCGGAGGCGCTCAAGCCCAGGAGGTTAAAGTATAAACCGTTGCCACCCACTTGAGAGGGGCGGTTGAGGGGCCCTCCACAGGAAAAAAACCTTCAGCAACTGGCACCACCCGCACAAGCCCTGTAGAAAACAACCATGTCGCCTCCTCCAAATGCTATTTTGCGCTTTGCCCAAGCTGTCCTCGAAGCCGAAGCTGCCGCCATTTTGGCCCTGCGAGACAAACTCAATGGAAACTTTGAGCAGGCTGTTGGGCTTATGCTGCAGTGCCGTGGACATATTGTTACCATGGGCATGGGAAAGCCCGGCTTCATCGCCCAAAAACTGTCGGCTACCTTGGCCTCCGTGGGCATTCCCTCCTTCTTCCTCCACCCGGCCGAGGCCGCCCATGGCGATATTGGCCGCATAGCCCCCGGCGACATGGGGGTGGTTTTGTCCAACTCCGGAAGTACCGAAGAAATTTTGCGCCTGCTGCCCACTTTTAAACGGTTGGGCCTTCCCCTCATTGTCCTTACGGGGGGGGCCCAGTCTCCGCTGGCAAAACATGCCACCATTCTGCTGGAAATTGGCTCCATTAACGAAGCTTGCCCCATGGGCCTTGTCCCCACGGCCAGCTCCGCCGCTTTGCATGCCATGGCGGACGCCCTTGCCTTAAGCCTCGCCAAGGAGAGGGAGATGACGCCGGAGAAATACGCCCTCCTGCACCCGGCGGGTGCCCTGGGGCGCTCCGTAATGCGTGTGGGGGAGCTGATGCGCCAGGGTTTTTCCAACCCCAGGGTGCATGAGGGGGCGCCTCTCGCAGAGGCCATTATTGTTATGACGCAAACTCCCGGGAAACCCGGTGCGACGAATGTTGTGGACTCAGAAAACAAGCTGGTAGGCATTTTTACGGATGGCGATTTGCGCCGTCTCATTCAAAGCCAGACACTCAACCTCGAGCTACCCATGTGTCAGCTGATGCAAAAACAACCGCGTTGCGCCGTAGCCAACGAGTTGGCCATGACAGCGGCCGGACGTATGCAACAATTCCAAGTGGACCAGCTGCCCGTTGTCGACGAGGAAGGCAAACTCGTCGGCCTTTTGGACATACAGGACTTGTTGGCCATTCGGCTTATTTAGGGGGGCGTTCTTGAGCCAGGATTCGTAGCAAGACTTGCAAGACTTGCAGGATTTTGGGGCCAGTGCATGGTTTCTTGAACCGGGATTTTCATAAGATTTGCAAGACTTGCAGGATTTTTGGTCAATGCCAACATGCCAAGCAGTGCTTGCAAAGCAAGCACTGCCCAAAAATCCTGCCAATCTTGTAAATCTTGCTACGAATCCTGGTTCAAGAACGCTCATTGTTGGCTTTTCGACGTCAAAAAGAGCATTTTCGACGTTGAAGAGAGCGTTTTCGACGTTGAAGAGAGCGTTTTCGACGTTGAAGAGAGCGTTTTCGACGTCGAAGAGAGCATTTTTGACGTCGAAAAGAGTGTTTTCGATGCTGAAAAGAGTGTTTTTGACGTTGAAAAGAGCATTTTCGACGTTGAAAAGAGTATTTCCGACGTTGAATGGAGGCTTTTCGACGTTAAAAAGAGTGTTTTTGGCGTCAACGAGCCCCCTCACTCCGACTTAGCCGACAACTTCTCCCAAATCCACCGTGCGTCTTCCTCGTTGCCCTTGGCCTTTAGGGTGTGGGCCAGCCTCTCCAAAGCCTCGGGGGTTTGCTCCGCGGCCTTCCACACCCGCTCCGCCATGCTTTCTTGCATGCCCATGCGCGTTAGCGCCAAAGCCATGCCCGCATCCACGCGCGCGGAGCGCTGGTTGGCGTCCACCAGCCTCAAATAGCGGCTGACGGCCTGCTGGTATTGCTTTTGGGCCAACAAACCCTCCGCTTCCTCTAGGGCTTGCGCTTCCGTTGCCGGCGCCTCCGGCAGGGCGAAACTCAGCCCGGCAGGTTTGAAGGCTTCAGCGCGCCCTCGGCGTACTTTGGAGTTGCCGCCCGCTTTTAAGGCGGCCTCTGCGCGTACCAAAACACTCCTGGCTTGGCTTGCACGCGGGTGCTTGGCCTGGGCTACTCCATGCAACAGTTTTTGGGCGCGCGCCAATGCCGCCAAGTTGTCTCCTTCTGTTTCCAACAGCAGCACCCCCAGGGCGTAGGCGGCCTCCAAGGAGGTGCTGTCCAACGCCCATAGGCTCTCCCAGGTGTTTTTGGCGCCCTCCATGTCCTTGGCCAGCGTTTGGAAGAGTGCCAGCTGCCGGCCTGTTTCCGTAACGGCGGGCATAAGCAGGCGTACGCAGGCGGCTTGTTTGGCTTGCGGCGTTTGCGCTTTGGCTTTGGCAAACTCCAGCGCCAACTCTTTGCCTGGAAGCACCTCCTCGCAGGTGGCCTCGGCGGGTACGCCGCTGAGTTGGAGGAAAAGCGCCCGCACCTGCTGCGTCTTCTCCCAGGCTTGGCCAAAATAGAGAGCGGCTTCCTCCACGCGGTTGGCTTTTGCGTACTCCGCGGCAATGGAGGTGGCGACTTCAAAAGTTTTGGGGGCATTTTTGAGGCCCTCTGTCTCGTCCAAGCGGGTAATAACGTCCGGCAAGTCCGCAAAACGGTGCTTTTCCTCTCCCGCCTGGTGGAGGGGGTGAGAGGGCGGCATGTGTGGCGCCTCCGGGGCGTTAAGCTCCGCGCGGAGCGGGTGGCCAGGCGGCAGTTGCAGCACCGCAAGCGTTATTGTCCCCAAAATAAAAGGTGTGCACATGGTTATTTCCTTTCCATTGCTGGCAATGCCAAGGCTGCAGGGGCCGTGGGGGCCACGGGGGTTGCACAGGCCATGGCTGCAAAGGCTTGCCTCTCTTGGGTTTGGGCCAAAGCCAGCCGGCCTTGGGCCAGGGCCTGTGGCAACTCTACAAAAGCCTTGGCCCAGGGGTTGGTGAGGGCCTCCCACTCGGCAGGTACGGGGGGTTGAAAAGCCCTCACCTCCACGTTGGGGAATAAAAGCCCCAGCACGGCCAAAGAGGCGTACAGCGCATGGGCCATGCCCCACGCCTCCGCTTTGGCTTTGAGGCTTGGGGCCTCCACCTCCGGGTGCAACAAGGCTTCCCGCAAGTCCACCCACTCCACCCAGGGGCCCCCATAGCCTTCGGCGTATTGGCGTGCGCACAAAGCCAGTACGTTTTCCTCCAGCCCCAGGGCAAATACGGAGGGGCCAAACACGCGTTTGGGGAAGGCCTGCAGGGCCTTGGGCATATGCGGTATGCCCGGCAGGTGGTTAAACATGCCCAAGGTGGTGCAGCCGTCCGAGAGGGCACAAACCGCATGGCGGAGGGGCACTTCCTCGGCATAGCCTAGGGAGCGTACATAGCCACAAAAGCCGGCCACGTCTTCCTCGGCAAGCAGAAAGGAGGCTTCTGCGAGGGGCCGAAAGCCCGCATGCGCATAGAGGGTGTCCGCCATGCTGAGGGCGCCAAACAGCACCAGCTTGCGGCCTTCCAGGGGTTGCAGGGCTTTTCTCAAGTGGGCAAGCTGCAGGGTGTTGTTGGCCAACGTCTCTTGGAAGGCGGACAGCAGCATGTCCTTGGCTGCGCGTGGGGCTGGCAGCTGGGGCAGGGCGTAGGTGAGGTTATAGCCTGCCAAAGCCCCCAGGCTTTGGCCTAGGCACCATGGGGCAAACACCTCGAAGGGGGCCTCCCCCAGGGGGTGAAAGCGCGGGCGGAGCTGAGTAAGCAGGCGCAAAAGCTCAAGCATGGAGTGGGTATGCCCTGTGTTGGCCCTCCCGCCAAGGAATTAGTGGGGAGGCCTTCTAAAGCCCAGCTTTGCCATGCGGAATACCAAAGTCCTCCGGGGGAGGCCCAGGCGTTTGGCGGCGGCAGAAACATTCCACCGGGCGCGCGTCAGGCTTTCTAGCAATATTTTATATTCCGCAGCCGCCATTTGCTCCTCATAGGTGCCGGGGGCGTCCTCCAAAGTCAGCACCGCCGGCAGAGCTTCCTTGCCAACCTCGTCGCGCAAGGAGGCAACCGCTGCTTGTACCACCAGGTTTTTCAGCTCCCTTGCCCCCTTGGGGAAGGCATAGCGCTGCAGGCGCTCTCTTGCGGCCTCTCCCAAAAAAAGCCGGGGGCGGTTTGTTTTGCGCTTAACGGAGGCCAACACGGCCTGCGCCAAGGGCCAAATGTCCTCCGGGCGCTGCGCCAAGGGCGGCAGGCGAAACCTCCAGGGGAAGTGCTTGGCCTCCTCAAAAGGCCCCTCGGCGGTTGCCCCCAGGCGAAACTGGCCCGCCTTCGCTTGGTTAAGCAAAGCCTGCCTGCGTTGTGCCGGCAGCTTGTCAAAAGAGTGTACCAGCAAGGCCGCCGCTGTGGGCTCCTCCTTCAGCAACGCCATGGCCTGGTATTCCGCATAGGCCATGCCCTCAAACCACGCGGACAGCAGCCAGGCGCGCCCTTGGCCTTCTGCGCCCAGTGCCAGCATGGGCCCGGGGGCTTTCTTCAACTCCTGCACCATTTGCCGCAGGCGTACCATGGCGGCATTCTCCAAAACGGGCTCCACCTGTGCCTCCACCTTGCCCAGCTTTACCCAGGCGCTCTCCAGCAAGGCCGCCGCGCACATGCCGTCCTCGGGGAAGCAGGCCCATGCCACGCGCGCTGGTTTGCCGGCAACCTCCACCAGGCGCTCCCTGCGTGTGTCGCCGTGTGCCAAGGGTGCTGCGGGCAGCACGCAGGCCAACACATCCCAGGCCAGGGTGGACCAAAACGCCGAAAGCTGCCAGGAGAAAACTTCTCGCATTAGCCGCTTGAGGAAGGCCCTGCGCGCAGGCGTGTTGAGGTGGGGGACGGAAACCAAAAACAACATGGGCCACTTGCCTTCTGCGGGTGCCAACAAGGCCTCTTCGAGGCGCTCCTCCATCTCCACCGGTTGAATCATCCTCGGGCTTTGCAAAGGCTGTTCGGCTTCTCCCAAAAGCAACAGGCGCGTTGTGCCAAGGCGTACCTCGTCTCCGGGCCTTAGCCAGGCGCCATGCCTTATTTGGACATCATTCAAAAAGAAACTCTGCGTCCGGGGCAGGCGCTCCACCCAAACGCCTGTCTCCTTGGCCATCCACAAAAGCTGTGCGGCGGAGGCGTTTGGGCGGAGCGTCACCTGCAGGGGGTGGTGCTCGCTCCATGCCAAAGCCTTGCCTAGGTGCAAGGGCACAAAGCCGGCCTCCTCCTTGGAAACAATTTGAAGGAAATAGCGCTGCCGCGCCGCCGTTTTTTCCAAAGTCTCCTCAGGGTGAAGGCGCTTTTGCCTTGGGGGCTCTCACTCTCAACTCCACTTCTTTTCCGGCTTCTACATGGACGCGGTAGGACTTGGAAATGCCCAGTTGCCTATTCCTTATGTGGAGTTGCGCCTGGCCTGCGGGCAAGGCCACCGGCTTCATCGGCGTCTTCCCCAGGCGCTTGCCCTGGTGGCTGACAATGCTGTTGGGTGCTGCCCTAATCCGCACAAACCCCATCTGCTCTGTGGCCTCCGTCTTCCCTGGGTTTTCCGGAGTGGCAAGAGGCAACCGGTAGAGTTGAGCAAACCCCATGGACAAAGCAGGCAGCGCAAGCGGTGTTTCCAAGGGCAAAGCGTCCTGCGCATTGGCCACCGGGGGCAGCTTTGGGGGAGAGGAAATGACGGCCCAAGCGAGGAAGCACATGGCCCCAAAGCAGGCGGCCGTCGCCAAAGCGCGCAGGAGGTTTTTCTGCGGCATTCTCCTGGGGCGGACAGGTGGCGAGGCCGGGGCCTCGGAGTGCAAGGCCAGGGCCTGTTGCGCAACCTCCTGGGGCTTTTCCAAAACGTCTGTACAAACAAAGCGGCCGCTTTCCGAGGGGGCACAAGCCTCGGGAGTCTCCAACTCGAAGAAAGTCTCATCCGGCCTTAAGTCCCAAAAGTCCCTCATCCACACGCTGACGGTGGAGGCGTGTACGCTTTGTTTTTTGGCAATAAGGCTTTGAATGAGTGCCCCGGCCATTTCTGCGGCGGAGCTCCAGCGCTCTGCGGGGTTGGGGTTTAAAGCGCGGGAGAGGATGGCATTCAACTCGTTGGAGAGGTTTTTTTGAGGCTCATAGGGTGTCCTGGGCTCGCCGACGCTTTGGCGGTCCTTGGGGACGCAATGCGGCAACTCCAAAGTCAACAACTCATGCAGGCTGACGCCCATGGAATAAATGTCAGCGTGTATGTTGAGGGTATTGCCGCCGTTAAAATATTCAGGCGCCATATAGGGGAATTTGCCCTTGGGGCCGCCTGTTGGCAAATCCACATTTTGGAAGGTGGCCTTGGAGACGCCAAAGTCCACAAGCTTTACAGCGCCGTCCCAGCTGAGCAGCAAATTGTCCGGGGAAACGTCGCGGTGCAAAATGCCCAAAGGCCGCCCTCGGCTGTCCGAGAGGTTGTGCGTAAAATGCAAACCCTGCAAAGCCTCCGCAATCAACCACACCGCAATGGCTTCTGGAATTTGGCGGTAGTTTTTTTTCGCCCGGCGTATGCAGGCCTTCAAGGAGCGCCCGCGTACATGCTCCATCACAATAAACCAGCTGTCCCTCGCCCGGTTGAGTTCCAAAGTTTGGACAATGTTGGGGTGCTGCAGCAAAACCGCCAGCCTGGCCTCATTCAAAAACAAGTCCACAAAGCCCTGGTCCTCCGCCAGGTGTTTGTGCATGCATTTAATGACGACTTCTTTGAGAAAGCCCTCGGGGCCCTCTCGGCACGCGAGGTAAACCTCTCCCATGCCGCCCTGGCCGAGCAGTTGGACTAAGCGATAATCTCCCAGAGTGCCAAGCGAATTAAAAGCCATGGCGCACCATGTAAGCTTTGAGGCAAAACATGCCCCCAACGGTTACAGTGTAACGCGAGAGGCGGCCATAGGGAAGCACCTCTTTAAAGTCGCTGCTTTTTTGGGGCCTGCGCGGCGGGCGGCCGTTTTGTGTGCAAGTTGCCTGGTGAGCGCCGCAGGTGGACGCTAGCCATAAAGTATACACTATGAAGCTTGCCTGTCCCTCCTGCTTTGCAACCCTCGGCGTTGAGCTCTCTCACATTCCTCCTCAGGGGGCCAATGTCCTCTGCCCAAACTGCGGCCATACCTTTTTTCAGCCTCAGTATAAGCCTGTCACTTTGGCATATGGGGAAGTGGCCAAGGAGCCTGGGGCTTCCTCGCATTTTCAAACGCCGCCTCTGGGGAAAAAAGCTTCCAAAACGGAACTCATGGGTATCATTCAACGGCAAGAAAGCATTCTGCCTGAAAACCCAGGCCCCCCAACGGCGCCTTTTGAGGATGGCCCCTTCGAGGAATATACAACGCCCAGGCGCTCCTCTGCTTTGCCGCTGACGGAAGAGCGTGTGGCCGTGGAAGCCCCCGTGGACGCTGACGACCCTAACGCTTTCTTCTTTGACTTGGAGACGGAGCTTTCCAAGCCTTCGCCCAGGGAGCTTCCTTTGGAGACGGAGACTTCTTTTGAGGCAAACCCTTCCTCTGAGGCGTGGATGCCGGTTTTGAAGTTGCTGGACTCGGCTTCGCCTACTTTGACGACACCTCTTCCGCCTCCAGAGGCCCCCTTGGAGGTGTTGGACACCTCCTCGCCTCCTTTTTTTCCTGTGGAAGCTTCACCTACGGAGCTTATTCCTGTGCCTTCCATTGAGTTGCCAAGCTTGGCTTCCATGTCCGCCGCCTTGGAAACCAAACCCGCCTCGCCTGAAAAGGCAGGTGCCAGCCAACCCCCCCCCAGCGCGCGCCTTAAGCCCCTGGGCCTTCTCCTGGGCGTGTGCCTGCTTGCCTTGGGTGCGGGCCTTTATGTTGTCCGCCCGGCTTTTCTCTTTCCTCGGCCTCCAAAACCGCCGCCTCACCCTGCTTTGGCGCCTCTTCCAAGCCTCCAGGAGATGCAGGCCAAACTCCAAGAGGGCAGCAGGCGCTCCCTTGGGGAAATGGCTTCTCTTCCGGAAATGCCGCGCCTTGGCAACGTGGAGCAGGCTTTGCTTTGGTGCCGAAGCGTCTTTACCCTGGCCCTGCTGGGAGAAAAGCCTCCACAACTCCCAACGGCTTTGGAGTGGATGGCCACATGGCCCAAGGAGACGCCAACCTCTGTGGAGCTTTTCAAAACCCAGGCGGCCTATGCTTTGGTGTTAAAGGAGGCCGAAAAGGCCATAGGGGTGTTGGAGGGCTTGCCTGAAAAAGACGGTGAAAGCCTGTGGCTTTTGGCCCAGGCTGCTTGGGGGCGAGGCGACATTCCCCAAGCCGTGGAGGTGCTCCATGCCGAAGGAGCCGGAGGGCCCAGGCACCACAAAACCCTGGGGGACATGGCTTTTGCACAGGGGGACTATGCGGGGGCCATTGCAGCCTATGAGAGGGCGCATGCCCACCCTCGGTGGCAGGCGGACATGGAGTTGGCCATTGCCAAGGCATGGCTGCATGCCCACAGGCCTGAAAAAGCTTTGGAGCGGCTGAGCGCCTGGGAGGAGCGTCCTTTGGAGGAGGGCATGGCTACCCGTGCCTGGCTGCTGGTTGCCCAAGCTCAGCTGGAGTTGGAGTTATATGCAGAAGCGGCGCTGACGCTTGAAAAACTCAAAACCAACAAAAGCCTCTTTGCCAAGCCCATGGCCGCCCTCTTCCTCGCCACGGGAAACCCCAAGAAGGCCGCCGCCCTTTTGGAAGAGGAAGTTAAAAAAAACCCGGAGGACTTCCCTCTGGCCCGGCAATATGCCCAGGCCCTCCTGTTGGACAACCAAGCGGCTGAAGCTGAAAACTTTGTCAGGCGGCTTTTGCAGACAACACCCGACGATGCCCGTGCATGGCTTTTGGGCGCAACGGTTTTTCAGCGGCTTGGGCAATGGGAGTCCGCCTTGGCCATGGTGGAAAAAGCCCTCCTGGTGGAGCCTCAAAGCATAGAGGCGCAATTGCAGTGGGCTTCCATTCAGCAAAGGCTGGGGAAATTTTCAGCGGCACAAAGCTTCCTGGAAAGGGCAACCCAAGAGTCCCCGGACACTGCCGTCCTCTGGGCTGCTTTGGGGGCTTTGTTTCAGGAAGGCAACCAGCTGCCCAAAGCGAAGGCGGCCTACGCGCAGGCGCTGCACAAACAGCCGAGCAACCTAGAGGCGCTGACAGGTTTGGGGCGCATGGCGCTGAAAGAAGAAAACATGGCTGAGTTGAAAAAGCATGTCGAAAAAATAGAGGCCTTAAACCCGCGCAGCCCTGAGGGCGCATGGCTTGCGGCCCACCTGCTGTGGGCGGAGGGCAAAAAACAAGAGGCCACGGAAAAACTCGACTGGGCTTTGAGGAGAGACAGCCTCCAAGTGGCGTTTTGGCTCAGCAAAGCCCAAATGGCCATGGAGGACAAGCTGTGGGGCCGCGCCGACGAAGCTTTGGCGCGCGCGCGCAACCTCAGCCCTTTTTCCGCCTCCGTCAACCATTGGAGTGGGCTTTTGTATGAAGTGCAAGGGGACTTCAAAAAAGCCCACAGCTATTTCCAAAAGGCCGCCGAGGCGGACACACAAACCCCCCTCTATTTGTTGGCACAAAGCCGTACCCTCATGTCTCTTCATCGCCACCAAGAGGCCGCTGCATTGCTTAACCGCGTTATGGCGCAGCACCCCGGCAATATAGAGGCGCCTTTGTTGCTTGGCCGTTATTACCAACAACGCTATCGCTTCAAAACCGCGCTGCCCTTGTTTGAAAAGTCTCTGGCCATAGCGCCCAACCATGTGGAAGCCTTGCGTGGCGCTGCTGAGTGTTTGCTGGAGTTAGCACGGTGGAGCCAGGCCACAGCCATGCTGCAACGCCTCTTGCAACAAACCCCGGAGGACGCGGGGGTAATGGAGAAGTTGGGCCGCGCCGCGTTTGAGGCCGGCCATTATGCCCAGGCCGTCCAGTGGTATCAAAAATCCCTGGAGAGGGAGCCCAACAACCCACCTGCCTTGTTAAACCTTGGCTGGGCTTTCAAAGAGTTGGGGCGCAGGCAGGAGGCCATTCAAGCCTTTAGAAGCCACCTTCAGCTGGAGCCTCTGGCGCCCCACAGGCGAATGCTTGAGGACGAAATCCGCTTCTTACGGCAAAAATACTAAAGCGCTTGCCTGCTGCGCTGAGGGTTGTGGGTGGGTGAAGGTAACAAAACTTCTAGTTTATTCTCAAAGGCTGACCAAAAGGTTGTTTTGTGCTATGGGCGCTTTTGCAAGAAAAAATTCTAATAATACATTCGAAGACAGCGTACCTTGACTCACCGGAGGCGGATAAATGCAACTCGAGTCACTGAAGATGTTTTGTGACGTGGTAGAAACGGGCTCTTTTTCGAGAGCCGCACAGCTTAACCATGTCACTCAGTCTGCCGTAAGCCAACAGATTCGCGCTCTGGAGACACGTTATGAGCAGCGTCTTTTGTCGCGAAGCGCGCGGCAAGTTACACCGACACCTGCGGGAGAGCGTTTGTTTCGCGGCTGCAAAGAAATTCTGATTCGCTTCAATGAGGTGGAGCAGGAGATACAGGAGCAGGCCTCTGAGGCTTCGGGGACAACCCTGGTTTCCACCATCTACTCGGTGGGTTTGCACGAGTTGCAAAACATTCAGCGCCACCTGTTGAAAACGCACCCGAAAGTCAACATGCGCCTTAACTACCAGCGGAACGACCAAGTCTATGACGACATTCTCATGGGGGCCGCCGACTTGGGCCTGGTCGCCTATCCCCAAGCGCGTGCAGGCGTGGATGTTGTGGAGTTTAGAAAAGACAGGCTGGTGTTGATTTGTTCACCCCAACATCCCCTGGCCTCTTTGCCCAAAGTCAGCTTGTCTCAACTGGCCCACTTGCCCTTTCTGGCTTTTGAGAGAGAGACGCCCACGCGCAAAGGCATTGACAAAATTTTGAGAGACCACAACATCACCTTGATGCCGGCCATGGAGATGGACCATATTGAAACCATTAAGCGCGGTGTTGAGTTGGGGCTTGGCATCGCCATTGTGCCTGCCGCCTCTGCGCACTATGAGCTGAAAATGAACACGCTGGTAACCAAATATTTCACGGATGGAGACTTCACGCGCCCTATCGGCATTTTGTTGCGCAAAGGCAAATTTTTGGCGCGTTCCACACAGGCAGTGTTAAGCAGCTTTCAAGCGGTGGCTGCACAGGAAAACGGTTTGCTCAAGACGGAGGTTTAGTCCGGTTGAGATAAGCCCGCCCCAATGCCGCCTTCGTCCTTTGTTCACTGTTGTTGTCCCCATGGAAGCTTGGCTGCACAGGCCTTGTCGGGGCATTTTAACTTATGTACAGCTCGCAGGGTGCTGTCTGGGAGCCAAGGTAGGGTTTTTTCCAAGCCAGCAGCCATGAGCCTATGCGGAGGCTTGCACTGCAGATAGAGCTGTGCTTTGAGGCAGAAAAAAGCACAAAAGGTTGAGCCCTTTTGGTTTAGGTTGATTTGTCTTTGAGGTTCGGGAATAGCTAAATTTTGAGTTTTATAAAAAGGAGTTGCTCGTGTTGCGAAAAATAGTTTTTGGAATTGGAGTTGGGATGTTTGCAATGATGTTGGGCTGCCCTTCCAGTTATCCCAAATGCAAGGCCGATGATGATTGTGCAGAGAAGGGCGAAGTTTGTGTCCAGGGCACATGCAAAGAGTGTGCGACCGCTGCGAATTGCAAGCTTGGTTTTGTTTGCGAGGCAAATACATGTGTGCCCAGGCCGGAGTGCATGGAAGATACAGACTGCAGCATGGGAAGAGTTTGCAAAGGCCAAAAATGTGTTGTGGACCCGGAGGCGAAGGCCAGGGCTCCCGGCTCATGCTTTGACAGCAGCGAATGTCCCTCAGGGCAAGAATGCCAGTCGGGTTTTTGCGCGCCTGCGCGAGCGGAAACATGCTCTTTGCCGACCATCTATTTTGGGTTTGATGAAATCCAACTGAGCTCTTCGGCTCAATCCGAGTTGAGTGCATTGGCAAGCTGCCTGAAGCGAATGCCTATGTCGCTAAATGTTGAAGGACATGCGGATGAGCGCGGCACCGAGGAGTACAACTTGCAACTGTCCAACCGCCGCGCCGCCTCCGTGCAGCGTTATTTGAATACCTTGGGTGTAAGCTCCGGCTTAAATACCATCGGCTATGGCAAAAACCGCCCCGCCGTCCGAGGCTCCAATGAAGAGGCATGGGCCGCCAACCGCCGCGTAGAGTTTGTGCAACGGCGCTAAAAGCGCTCCTTTCTAGGTTTCCAGCAGGCGTTGAAACTGTTGCTCGTCGAGGATGTGCAGGCCCAGTTTTTTTGCCCTTTGTAGGTTGGAGCCGGCATCCTCGCCGGCAACAACCCAGTCCGTTTTGGCAGAAACAGTTTTAATAACTCTTCCACCTCGTTTTTCAATTTCAGCCTTGGCTTGTTCTCGCGACATGGTGCTTAGCGTGCCGCTCAGCACCATGCGCTTTCCTGAGAGTTGACTGGAGGGAGCAGGGCTTTCAATGCAGAAGGCAATTCCCGCAGCCAAAAAGTCGTGGATGAGTTGGCGGTTGTCTGGGTTGTTGAAGTGTTCGTGGATTTCTCGCGCAACTTCTGGGCCAATGTCACGAATTTTCTGAAGTTGCTCAAAGCTTGCTTGCATGAGAGCCTCTATCTCTTTGAAGGAAGTTGCGAGGGTTTTTGCTGTGACTTCGCCAACCTGGTGAATGCCCAGGGCGAAAATAAAGCGCGCAAGGCTGCAGGTTTTTGAACGCTCAATGGCAGCAAGCAACTTGTGGCTGTTCTTTTCTCCCATCAACGGCAGCCCCATCAGCTGGCTGGAGTGAAGGTGATATAAGTCGACAAGTCTTTTAATGAGGCCTGACTCTATAAGCTGCTCACACCGCGTCTCTCCAAGCCCTTCAATGTCCATGGCAACTCTGGAAGCGAAGTGGCGAAGTTTTGCAGAAAGTTGCGCGGGACAAGACAGTCCCGTGCAGCGGGTGATGGCTTGGTTGGGAACGCGGTAGACGGTTGCCTGGCAAGAGGGGCACTGGGAGGGAAAAGAGAAAGAGCGTTCATTTCCACTCCTCCGGCTGAGGATGGGGGCAATAATTTCAGGAATGACGTCGCCTGCACGGCGGACGAATACCCAGTCATGGATGCGAATGTCTTTGCGCCTTAACTCGTCCTCGTTGTGCAAGGTGGCGCGTGCAATGCAGGCACCGCCGACGGTGACGGGGCGCAAGAGGGCAAAAGGGGTGAGCACTCCCGTCCTGCCGACGCCCACTTGAATGTCTTCGACGAAGGTTTCCCCCTCCTCCGCGGGAAATTTATAAGCGACAGCCCACCGTGGGTTTTTGGAAGCCACCCCCAGACGTTCGCGAAACTCTGTGTGGTTGACTTTAATAACAAGGCCGTCCATTTCATAGGAGAAAGAGGCGCGTTTGTGCAGCAGCTGCTGGTAGAAGGCTTCAATGGCTTCAAGCCCTTCGGCACGAAGCCGGGAGGGATTGACAGGAAGCCCATGCGCTTCCAGCCATTCCAGTTTTTGAAGGTGGGAGGGGAAGCTTTTTCCTTTGGCAACCTCATAGAGAAAAACCGAAAGCGGGCGCTCGACGGTTATGGGAGCATGAGCCTCCGGAGCGGACTCAAAACAGAAACTCAATTGAGGACGGGCTGCAGCGCGCGTCTCCAATTGACGCAAAGAAGCTGCCGCGGCATTGCGTGGGTTGGCAAACAGGGGCTCGCCCCGCTCAGCGCGAAGCTCGTTGAGTTTTTGAAAGTCCGCCTTTTGAATGAAAACTTCGCCGCGTAACTCGAGGAGCTCCTCGTCTTTGGCCCCTGGCAGCACTTGCGGAAGGCTCTGAATGCTGCGTATGTTGTGCGTCACATCCTCGCCCTCTTCGCCATTGCCTCGCGTTGCGCCGCGAATGAGTTGGCCATGCGCATAGGTGAGGGAGATGGCCAGTCCATCCAATTTGGGCTCGCATATATATTCAACGGAGGTTTTTTCTAAAAAAGCACAAACGCGTTGGTTAAACTCGCTTAACTCCTGTGCATTAAAGGCATTCGCCAAGGAGAGCATCGGGGGCGAATGGGAGACTTTGCCAAAACCCTCGAGGGGAGGGCCGCCCACATGTTGCGTAGGAGAGTCGGCCGTTTGCAATTCGGGGTATTCTTTTTCGAGGTCCTCTAACTCTCTAAGCAATGCGTCATAGGCCGCGTCGCTGATTTCGGGAGCGTCCAAAACATAATAGCGGTGGTTGTGGTAAGCGAGGCGTTCTCTCAGTTTCGCAGCACGAAATTCTGCAGCAAGCAGAGGGGAAGTCATGGTTTGCCCTTAATAATAGGATGGCATCTTGAGTTTTCAGCGCTTATCCTTGACAAGTCGTTTTCTTTCTAATTAGCCTAAGACTTCCAAGGATGCATGGCACAATTCTTCAGGGTGGATTTCCCCGAAGGTGGCTGTCGCGCACATTTCCCTCTTCAGGAATTTTTCACAACATGAGCAAAGTTCGTTCTGAAAACAACAAATCTATTGAGAATGACAACAACGACAGTCCCAAACGCCGTACGAAGACGGACGAAGAAAAGGTGACCCGCAAAAAAACGAAGGCGAAAACCAAGGAAGCCGCTGAGGCAGAAGAAGCACCCTTGCCTTTGGCAGAGCCGACGCGCCCTGTCAGGGATGAGGAGTTTCAGGGCATGCATTTGAGCGGCCCCGGCGAAGAGTCCGTGGAGCCTCAAGAAACAGAAAGCGCTTCGGAGCAGCTGCAGTCCTTGAGTTTGAACGACTTGAAGCACATGAAAATTACAGAGCTGTCGAAGATGGCTCACGAGTTGGGTGTTTCGGATGCGCAGGGTTTGAAGAAGCAGGAGTTGTTGTTTTCTGTTTTGTCAAATGTGGCAGAGAAGCACTATGAGGTGCGCGCCGAAGGCGTCATGGAGCTTTTGTCAGACGGCTATGGTTTTTTGCGCTCTTCGGACTCCGACTATCAACCCAGCCCGGACGACATTTATGTTTCTCCCTCACAGGTGCGGCGGTTTAATTTGCGCCCGGGAGACACGGTAAACGGCCCCATTCGGCAGCCTCGGGAGGGGGAGCGGTTTTTTGCCTTGCAGCGCGTTGACAAAATTAATTTTGCGGATCCGCTTTCTGCAGACGTCAAGGAGCGGATTCTCTTTGACAACTTGACGCCTCTTTACCCGACTCAAAAGTTGACGTTGGAGCATGAGTCTGGCGAGTTGACGACGCGCATTATTGACATGTTTTGCCCCATTGGTTTGGGCCAACGTTGTTTAATTGTGGCGCCGCCCAAAGCAGGGAAGACGGTTTTGCTGCAAAACATTGCGCATGCCATTTCCAAAAACCACCCGGACATTTTTTTAATTGTTTTGTTGGTGGATGAGCGCCCCGAGGAAGTGACGGACATGCAAAGGAGCGTGCGCGGAGAAGTGGTGGCCTCCACCTTTGATGAGCCTGCGACGCGCCACGTACAGGTTGCGGAAATGGTTATTGACAAAGCCAAGCGGCTTGTTGAGCAAAAGCACCATGTCTGCATTTTGTTGGACTCCATTACCCGGCTTGCCCGCGCCTACAACACGGTGGTGCCTCCCTCGGGGAAAATTCTCTCGGGCGGCGTGGATGCCAATGCTTTGCACAAGCCGAAGCGTTTTTTCGGCGCGGCACGCAACATAGAAGAGGGCGGCTCCCTCACCATTATTGGGACAGCGCTCATTGACACAGGAAGCCGCATGGACGAGGTTATTTTTGAAGAATTCAAAGGAACAGGAAACTCTGAAATTGTCCTCGACAGAAAACTGTTTGAGAAGCGCATTTTCCCTTGTCTTGACATCAACCGCTCAGGGACGCGCAAGGAAGAGTTGTTATTGCCGCAGGCAGACCTTGTGCGGATAACAGCGTTGCGTCAGGTGTTGCACCCCTTCACACCCATTGATGCGATGGAGTTTGTGTTGAAGCACATGCGCCCAACCAAATCCAACGCGGAGTTTTTGGGCTCCATGAATCGCTAAGCAACCCAGCACCCCAAAGGTTTGCAGCACGGGCGACAAGCTGCCGCCCGTGCGCAGTGAAAAACACCTACGCCCTTTTCTCAAAGGTGCTCAGGCAGTGCCCTGGGTTGTTTGTCCCCGAGGGAGCCAGGAAGCCCAGAGAGGATGGGGAGCTCCCCCGGCGTATAACTCCACGGGGCCTGGGTGAAGACACTCGGGAAGCCTGCGGCCGTGCGCAGTTGGGCGGAGGATTTGCTTTCGCCGTCCACCTTGTCTGCGCCTTCGTTGGGCCAGGTGGTTGTCACTGTGCTGCCGTCGATGTTTTCCATGCCGGCGAAGGCGAAGTTGTTAACCAGATGGGGGGTGTTCAGTGAGGCTGCCACGCGCCCGATGTCGCGGGATGATTCAGGGGGAGGGGCAATGGTTGTGACGCTTGGGTTCAATGCGATGCTGTTTCGAATTGTTCCCACAGCTCCCGAATTCATCTCGATGGATTGCCCTCCCACCAGGCCGCCGGCAACGTTGCCGGCGCTCACCACCTTGCCCGTAGCATAGCTGTTTTCCAGCAGCGTGTTGTAGCCCTGCCCCGATGAGATCGTTCCCAGCACACCACCGACAGAGTAATTGCCTGTAACGCTGCCTGTGGAATAACAGTTTTGGACTGTGCCCATAGTATTCCCCGCCACACCGCCAACATGCAGGTCGCCACTGACATCCGCTGTGACAAAGCAGTTGCGCACGAGGAGATCGTTCTTCTGGGTCAAAGAGTACATATTGTTACTGTACCCCAGTATGCCGCCGACCCCTGTATGTCCACGGACCCTGCCTGAGACATAGCAGTTTTCCACTGTGGCAACGCGCAAAGCGGCTCCAACCAGGCCACCAACGCTATCGCTGTGGGGGGTGGAGATATTGACGTTTTCTAGCCCAATGTTTTTGATGACCGCTCCATCGCCTATGATGCCAAACAAGCCTTGGGTACCGGTGGTTTCGTCGTGCTGGATGGTGAGGCCGGTGATGATGGAGCCACCCCCATCAAAGCTACCGGTGAAAGGGGGAAGCGGGTCTGCTATACCTATCGGCGTCCAATTGCTTCCATTCAGCGCCGCAGGAGGCTCAAGGACAATGTTTTCCATCAGCCGATAGTGCAGCTGAAGGCCGTGCTCCGTGTTTGCATAGTTGTTGAAGTGCACAATGTTGGCCTTGCGGAGCGGAATGGGGCGGGTGTTTTTCTGCCCATCCACAATGGCAAGGTGGGTGGACTTGGGGGCACCCCGGTGGGCCGGCGGCATGTTGCTCAGCCGGATGCAGAGGGCCGCTGAGCCTGCGCTGAATTCGGCTTTGCCGTTGTAGTCAACCGTGACGCGGAAGGTTTTTTTGTCTCCTGCACTGCTGACTTCTTTAACCTCCATGGAAAGTCCTTCCACCTTGTCCATGCGAAGCCCCAGAGCGTTGGTTGCCGGCAGTCCGGAAACGTCGACTTCAAAAGTGGTGGAGCGCTCGGAATAGGTGCCGTCGATAATGGGCGTCAGCGTTGCGGTGCTCTGGCGAATGACCATGCCAAGAGGAGCGGCAAGCTGGCAGGTGTTGTTGGCGTCGCAATAGTGGGTTGCACTGTCGCAGGTGGTGGCGCCGCAAGGGATAAGAGGGGCCTCGCAGACGAGGGGTGTCTCCAACAACTCACAGCGCCCCGTCGCCTCGTCACAAGTCTGATCGTTCCCGCAGCATGTCGTCCCGCCACACGGGGGGCGTTTGTCCTCGCAGATAAGGGGTGTTTCAATGGGCACGCACTCATGAGATATTTCGCCCATGCTGACGCAGGTATGTGTTGCATTGTTACAACAGCGGTCGCCACACAGCGTTTGGTCATCCTCACAGGTGGGTGGGGTGGAGGTGCGGACGCAGCGCTGAAGGGCGGTGTCACACGCCCAAGTGCCGTTGTCGCAACATTCTGTACCGCAAGCCGTTTGGGTGGCGCTGCACCCCCCTGGCTCTCCTGTGCCCTGGCATACATGGCCCTGGCATATACCGCCACTGCAAGGTGTTCCATCCTCGGCCTCCGCGCACTCTTCAACAAAAGGCGTTCCACCACCACAAGCTAGGCCCATTGCCAAAAGCAACCCAAAGCCCCATTCTCTCCATCTATCCATTGCTTTATTCCCCTCAAAACAAAACTGCATTCTCTCCCGGCCTAGACTGTTTCCAAGTTGAATTGATTCGCTGCGCCCCCCATTTTCAGCATCTTCCTGCGCTTCCTCCCTCGGCCGTCCTCGGCGTGGCGCTGCCACGCCTGCGGGGTCCTCAGTCCGGGCCGCAGGAATCTGCTTGAAAACTGTGAGGCTCGCTAGAATCACTTCAACTTAGAAACAGTCTGGGTCTACCCATACCCTAGGCAATGGGTCGCCAGAAACCCCCTCCCCGCCACTTTCAGCGAGTGTGTCTTAGGGTTAACAAATGCGAGGCCAGCCTCCTCCTGCCTCAAGGAAGGCAGGAAGGAAGGCAAGCAGGAAAGCAAGAAAGCCAAGAGGCAGGCGGCTTCAGTTGAAAGTCAGCGCAGGCCGGCAAGTGCATGTTGCCTCGTCACAAAGCTCGTCCGGCTGGCAGGTGCCGCCACACATGGGCTCTGTCATGCAAACACACATGTCGTCCTTGCTGCACTCGAAGGGGCCTTTGCAATATTTTTCTTTGGCGTCGTTGACAAAGCGAATGTCGTCTTCGCAGGGCAAGCGCGCCTTCGCAGTCTCCCAGGCGAGGTAGGAGAGGGCCACGCGGCGTTGTTGGCCCTGGGGTGGGCGGCAATTGCCGAAGAAGCTGACGGTTTGTGCAAAGCCGTCATAGTCAAAGCCGTGGATGCGGCTCCTGGGGACATTGGAGCCACTGACTTCCATAGGGTCAGCGAGGTTTGTTTTGCATAGCCCCATGGGCTCTTCAATGGCCACGCGCAGCGAGGCGCCAATGAGGGGTTTTTGGGTTTTGACGCCGGCTTTGCCAATGGCTCCCGCCACAATGCCCTCGACGATGGTCCTTCGAAATGCCGCCTCGTCGACAATGGGCGCGAGAAAGCCGCTGGTTGCTTCCACAACCGTTTGGATGCGTGTCTTCCGGGTGGAAGTAGCGCCTTGGCAGCCATGGTTGGATCTCCAATTTGGGCAAGAGATGGCATGCACGGGGATGGTGACGCCGGGGCGAACGGGGGCCAGACAACCGGAGGGGACCAAGCAATGGGGAGCACCGGAGGCCACAAAGCCTGGCAGGCTGCTGCTAAGGCCCGGCACATGGTGGGTGGTGGTGTTTCCCTGGAAGAAGTCGACAAAGTTTTGGACGTTTTCCCAATTGGCATTGGGTGTGTTGTTGGTTCCATTCTCAAGCGAAGCATAAATGCCCGAGGTATGGTCTTCGGTGTCCGTCAAAATAATGACGACAATGTCCGCCTCCTTCCGAAAGCGGACGCGCTCATCAGCCTTTTCGTGGTGCATGTCTATTACCGCCAGGCGTGCAGCCCCCAACATGCCTTCATTGCCATTGCCGTAGGTGCCAATTCCACAGCCATTGCTGGTTCCGTTGGGGTGTTCTTTGCTGCATGTCAAACCTGTCATCCACTTTGCTCTGCAGGTGGAAACAGCGGCGCACGTGCTGTTGTCTCGGGTCAACCAGGCCTTGAGGAGGGGTGTGCTTTTTGTAAAGCCGCGGATGATGCCTGTGTTGTGGTGGCCATTCGTATGGTAAGAAGAGGCCACCATGGCCGCGCGCCACTCCAAGGTGCTTTTTTCCAAAGCCGTCACCATTTCCTCCGCAACCGCGGCCAACTGGGCTTGTGATGCTGCCATGGAGCCAGAGTCATCCACGACAAAGAGAAAGTCCACGGCTTTGTGTGCAGCCACGGAGCGCTCGCACTGCACTGTGGTGCGGTCCAAATAGCTGGCCAGCGCCGCGCCGCCGGCCACGTCATTCAAACCGAAATAGCCATGGCCGCCTTCCACGCTGTTGTTGTCCAGTGCAACGGCCACCACCCCAATAACCTCGCCCTTGGGGCGAAGCACATATTGAGCGCGTACATGTTGAACGGGGCCCGCATCGCCGCTGACGGTTAACTGGCCGGTTCCGTTGCCCAGGAGGGTGGAGGCGATGAGGTTGGCACGCTCTGCGGGGCTAAGGTGCGGGGTATTCGGAAGCGGGTTGCTGGGAAGTTGAAGAAGGACACTGACGGCGTTGTGGGCGTCGTCATTGCCCGGGGGCGCATCCCAGGAGCGGAAGCTTCCAAGGGTTGGCGTGGGGGCGCCCATGAGGCCAGCCTGAGAGAGGGCCACGTTTTTCAACTCCTCCAAGTTGGCCACAGCGGCGGGGTGCCGCCAGGCTACGAAGGCAACGTTGCTGACAGTATCCAAGCCCATGACGCCTGTAACAACACCCAAAGCGTGGGTCCGCTGAATGTCGACGTAGCGGTTGCTGTTCAAAAAATCCATGGGCAAGCCCAGCGCTATTTGCGCGGCCAAATGTCGTCGAATGTCCACCTTCACCAAATTTTTTTCAGAGCAGGCTTGCAGCACCTCTCTGTCATCCACAGGGTGAGGGCTGTTAGGATCGGCGGGGTCTGTCTCCCCTTCGTCCCAGCAGCCGTTTTTGTTGGAGTCCTCTGCGCTGTCCCCAATGCCATCGCCGTCGGTGTCAGCCTCCAAAGGGTTGGTTATGTTGCGACGGACGCCGGCTGGACATTCTGCCGCATATTTGCGCTCCCTGTCTTCGCAGGTGGCGTCTGCCCTCACCAGCGGAACGGTTGTTCCGCCAAGCACAATGTTGCCCTTTGTCACGCCCAACTCTACACCATCCCAAAGGCCATCGCCGTCGGTGTCCGGGTTGCTTGGGTCCGTCTCCCCCGGGTCTACGCGGCCATTTTTGTTTTTGTCTTCATCGCCATCCGCAATGCCGTCACAGTCGGTGTCCTGGCGCAGGGGGTGGGTCCTCGTCGTCGGAGGCAACAAGTTTTGGGGGAAATAATTTTTGCAAAACGGGTCCGTCGAAAAATAACGCCCTATTTCGACGCCGTCCCAAATGCCGTCGCCGTCGCTGTCTCGGTTTTGAGGGTCCGTTCCAAGCACCGCCTCCTCCCCGTCTGGAATGCCGTCGCAGTCCACGTCACGGGTGAAGCTGGAGGGGTCCTCCGGGCGGTAGGGCGGCAGAGGTATTTCATGAAAAGGTGGCAAAGGCTCCCCCGGCGGTATCCCTCCTGGAGTCCCTCCCGGTGTCCCTCCCGGCGTCGTCCCCGGCGTCTCGTCCGGCGGTTGGGCTATGGGGGGCACCTCTCCCGGGTTTTGCCGCCCCTCCGGCGTTCCCGTCTCTAATTTCCCATCCACGCACCCCAGGGAAACTAACAAAAAAGCAAACCATGGGAATAGAGCTTTCATCGGGTCTCCTCGCAACTTTTCCAGCCCAATGTTGCCGAAGCGTTGTTCATGGTTGGAGCATAGGGCTTCGCGCTTTGCAGAAGCAAATAGCTTCCACTCCCCAGAGAGCGCCTTTTGAATGTGCGGACATGCATAAGCGGAAAGGGAAGAAGGCTACCTAACGAGGGTTCCACTCGTCAATGGGTGCCGAAGGCTTTCTCTGCGGAGGTGTCCACGGTTTCCAGTCGTCGACAGGCGGCGGCGTAGGTGCTGGCGGTGGCGGTGCTGTCGGCGGCGGCGGTGCCGAAGGCGTTGCCGGCGGAGGTGTTGCCGAGGCTGGTGTGGGTGGTGGTGCTGCCGGTGGAGGTGTCGCCGGCGTCGGTGCGGGCGGAGGTGTTGCCGAAGGAGGCACTGAAGGTGCCGGCGGCTCCTGGAGCGTATAAGCAGGAGGCGCTGGCGGCACCGGCGGAAGCGGGTTTGAGGGCGCAGGCCTCTCCAGGGGAATGGGCTCAGGCGCCCTGGGCGCAGGCTCCGGGGCTTTGTCCCAAGCCCTGGGCCCTGTGGGCGCATGGGCGGCTTCGCGTTTGGCGCGCTCCCTGCAGCCTTTGGCCGTTTCCATGCATTTGGCAAGGCAGTTGTGCAGGTGAGCGCTGCCAAAGCCTTCCTTGCCATGGTTGACGCTGCAGGTTTCTCTGCAGCTTGCCAAGGCGTCTTCGCACTCCCAAGGGACAGGAGTTGCTTGCGCAAGCCCCCAAAGCCACAGTACAAGCGTCAGCATATTCAAATCCACAGGCGACATGGTGCAAGTTTGACGACAAATGCGGCGCTTGTGAAGAGGGAAAGAGGAGAAAGCATGAAGACAGCAGCCAAAGGGTTGGACCATATTGCCATTGCGGTGAAGGACTTGGAGGTGGCCATCCACACCTATAAAGAGGTACTGGGCTTGGAGTTAGCGGAGGTGGAAGAAGTCCCAGAGCAGCAAGTGAAGGTGGCCATTTTCGGCCACGGGCTTGGGCGGGTGGAGTTGATTTGCCCCACGGCAGCAGACAGCGGGGTGGCGCGTTTTTTGGAAAAGCGCGGAGAGGGCCTGCACCACATTTGCCTGGAGGTGGAGGACATTGAAGCCAGCCTGGCGGAGCTCAAAGCCCATGGGGCTCCCCTGTTGGATGAGGTGCCCAGGCCAGGTGCCGGCGGGGCCAAGGTGGCTTTTATTCACCCCAAGGGTGCCCACGGCGTCCTCGTAGAGTTACGTCAAGGGCCCAAGGGGCATTGAGTTTTTCAAATATCCACGCTTTTGTTTTGACCTCCCTGGACGGCCGAACTAACTCGTTGGCCCTGGACTCCTTATGAAAAAAGTGCTGCACCACACCTTCGGTGGTTTGTTGTTGTTGAGTGGACTCCTTGTGCTGCCCGCACTGGCTCAGTCGGTGCCCGCCCCCACTCCGGAAACCTCTGCGCTGGCCCAAGTGCCTGGGGAGCCTTTGCTAACGCCGCCACCCGCTTCGCCGCTTGTCCAGCCCGCCTCGCCTGCCACCCGGGAAACGGAGGCTTTGCGCAGAGAGTTGGAAGATGCCAGGCAAGAGTTGGCGCAACTCAAAAGCGAAGTCCGCGCCCAGCTGGCGACACAGTCCGCACTCCAAGGCTGGCAGGAGCCTTGGATTGAGCAAAAACAAAAACTCAAATTTTTTGTCATGGACGGCTACTTCCGTGTGCGCCCGGAATTGTTCCGCCAGCTGAGCCTTGGACAGGACAACCCCCTCTTCCCTAGCTCCCCGGACAGGACTTTTGGTGGCATTAACATGCGCGTACGCTTGGAGCCCACCTTCAACATTTCAGAGCAAGTGCGTGTGCGCCTTCAAGCGGATGCGCTGGACAACCTCGTGTTTGGCTCCACGCCGGACTATGCCTTCAGCCGCAACCGCGCCAATGGCCATGCGTGGGACCGCAACGAGTTTGGCCTGCTTTCCAACTCCCAGGAGCCTCCTTCCGCAGGCATAAACTCGCTGAGCAACTCTCTGCTGGTGAGGCGTGCATGGGCAGAAGCTTCCATTCCGCTGGGGGCTTTTTATTTTGGGCGCATGCCTTCGCATTGGGGCTTGGGGATGTTGCGCAACGACGGCAGTTGCTTGGACTGCAATATTGGCGACACGGTGGACCGCTTCGTCTTCGTCGTCGAGCCCTGGTCCGGCTACTACATTGCCCCCCTGTTTGAAATGAATGTGGCCGGCGCCCTCTCCCCCAGCCATGCAGGCAGCGGCCAACCCATGGGGCTGAGCACCCGGGACAGCAGCTACACCGTAGGGGCCGCGTTTGCGCGCAAGGACACAGAAAGCCAGCGCGCGGCCAAACTGGGGGCCGGGGAGACGCTGTGGAATTATGGTGTGCATTTTACCTGGCGCAACCAAAGCCATGACGCTGCCGACTATTATGCCAACCCCTTCCCGGAAAGCGAGGTGGGCGACCATGTTGCCTTTGTCCCCCGCAAAGGCCAACTGTTTGTACCCAACATTTGGGTGAAGTATGAGCGCCCCCACTTCCGCCTGGAGTTGGAAACCGCCGCCATTTTCGGCTCCTTCAACCGCGCTACCACCGCTGCCGATGTGAGCCAGCCGGGGAAAAACCAGTCCCTCTCCGTGGCGCAGTTTGGCGCCGTACTGCAAGGAGAATACCGCTTCTACCAGGGGGACTTGAGGGTGCAGGCCGAGGTGGGTTTTGCCTCCGGAGACAAGGCGCCGGGCTTTGGCAACTACCCGCGCCAAAGGGCAGCCTCAGGCAATGCACGCGCCGTGGATGGGCCTCAATATGCCTGCCAGACGAGCGGCTGCACGGACAACTCCATTCGAAACTTCCGCTTCAACCGCGACTATATTGTGGATATGATTTTATTTCGGGAAATTATGGGAGGGGTGACCGACGCCCTCTATGTGAAGCCCTCGGTGAAGTACCGGGTGGTGGATGGCTTGGATGTGATGGGGGCCCTCATTTATTCCCGCGCCATTTATGCCGCCTCCACACCCTCGGAAAGCAACTCGGGGTTGGGCGTCGAACTCAACCTGGGGGCGCGTTATGAGTCCACCGAGGGCTTTTTTGCGCAACTTGCCTGGGGCATTCTCTTTCCCTTGTCCGGGTTTAACGGGTGGAACAGCCATGGCGAAATCCAAAAAGCCAAAACGGCCAACGCCTTGCGTGGCGCTTTGGGGATCCGCTTTTAAGCGCGGCCTTATGCGTCACGCTTTGCTTTATATGGGCTTGCTGGGCATGCTGGGCTTGCTGGCCTGCGGAATAAAAGGCCCACCCCGCCCGCCTCCCAAGGAGAGGGAGGGGGCCCCCGCCGCCCAAGGCACACAAGCCCAGGCCCCAGGGGAGGCACCCCATGGGGCAGAAGAAAAACCGCCATTTGAGTTTGAGGAGGAGTTACCATGAAGACATTTGAAGGAGCCATAACAGCCTTGGCCACGCCGTTTTGCAATGGAAAACTCGACGAGGCCGCCTATGAGAAGCTGGTGGACTACCAACTGCAAAGCGGCATTTCAGGCCTCATTGTGGCGGGCACAACCGGTGAAAGCCCGGTGCTTTCAGACGCAGAGAAAGAGAAGCTGGTTTCCATGTGCGTGAAAAAAGCCAAAGGCAAAACCCCCATTATTGTGGGCACCGGCACCTACTCCACGGAAAAAACCCTCCTCCAAACCAAGCGCGCGCGAGACTTGGGCGCGGACGCCGCCCTGGTGGTTAGCCCCTATTATAACCGCCCTACGCAGCGCTGCCTCATAGAACACTACACCGCCGTTGCCCAGGCGAACCCGGGCTTCCCCCTCGTGCTTTATAACGTCCCCGCCCGCACCGGTGTTGACATGTTGCCCGACACCCTCAAGGCGCTGTGCAACATAGAAGAAGTGGTGGCCCTCAAGGAGGTGAGCGGCTCTGCCGCACGCATGTTGGACTTGACGGAGAAGTGCGGCAAGCGCCTGACGGTGCTTTCCGGGGACGACTGGTTTGTATGGCCCTGCATGGCCTGCGGCGGCCGCGGCGTCATTTCCGTCTCTTCCAACGTGGCGCCCCAGCACATGGGGGCATTGGTGAAGGCGGCCCTGGAGGGCGACGCAGCGCGCGCATTGGAGTTGCAGCTGCAACTGGCGCCCTTGCACCGCGCGCTAAGCCAGGAGTCCAACCCCATTCCCGTGAAGAAGGCCCTGCATTGGATGGGCTTTTTTGAAGACGAAATGCGCCTGCCGCTCTCTCCACTTGCGCCACAGTTTCATGCGCCCTTGCGCGAGGCTTTGGTGGGGCTGGGGCTGCTGTCATGACGCTTCGCCTGGTGGTGGCAGGCGCCCTGGGCCGTATGGGCCAGGCCATTGTCATGCGCATGAAGAAAGAAGCCAACATGGTGTTGGCAGGGGCCACCGTGGAGCCAGGCAGTGCATGGGTGGGAAAGCCCTTGGCAGAAGCCTTGCCGGGGGCAGGAGCGGTGCTGTTGGCTGACAACCTGGAGAAGCTGCTGGCGGCCACCCCGGTGGACGCCGTGGTGGACTTTAGCACGCCCTCGGCCACGGCAGCGCACGCCGCTGTGTGCGCGAAGGCAGGGGTGGCTTTTGTAACAGGCACAACAGGCCTGTCCGAGGTGGAGCGAGTGGCGCTGGAGGCGGCGGCAAGGGAGGTGCCGGTGCTGTGGGCCCCCAACATGTCCGTAGGGGTGCAGGTGCTTTCCCTGGCCGTCCAGGAGATGGCGCGCCGCCTGGGCCCGGAGTGGGAGGTGGAAATTTTGGAAATACACCACAAATTGAAGAAGGACGCACCCTCGGGGACAGCGCTGAAGCTGGCCGAAGACGCGGCCGGGGCCCTGGGGCTTTCCAAAGAGAAGTGGAGGTTTGAGCGCAGTGGCCTTATAGGCGAGAGGCCCGAGGGAGAAATAGGCGTGCAAAGTTTGAGAGGCGGCCAAGTGGTGGGCGAGCACACCGTGTATTTTTTCGGCGAAGGAGAGCGCCTGGAGTTGAAGCATTGCGCCCAAAGCAGGGAGCAGTTTGCCAAAGGCGCCTTGCGCGCCGCACGCTGGCTGCAGGCAAAACCCGCCGGCCTCTATGGCATGGGGGACGTACTTTTATGAGTGTTGCCCGCCCTCCAACACCCCCCTTGCGCCCCCATGCGGCTGCTTGAAGCTGCCTTGGACGAAGCCTCCGCCCCGGGCCTGCCGACGGAGCGCGTATTTGTCGCGCTGGGCTCCAACCTGGGCCCCAAAGAAGCTTGGCTGCAGTTTGCCCTCAAGGCCTTGAGGGAAGCGCCTTTTTTGCGGCTTGTGGCCACCTCCCCCTTCCTTGAAACCCAGGCGGTGCTTTTGCCCTCTCAGGCGCCCCAGCCGCCTTACCTCAATGCGGTGGCCGAGTTGCGCTGCTTGCACTCCCCCGTGGCCTTGCTGGCCTTTGTGTTGGCGCTGGAGGCAAAGGCCGGCCGAAAGCGCGAGGGGCGCTGGGAAGCGAGGACGTTGGATGTGGACCTCCTGGCCTTTGGAGAGCGCCAGGTGGCCTCCCCCGGGTTGGTTTTGCCGCACCCCCGGTTGAAGGAGAGGGCCTTTGTCCTACAGCCTTGGGCATACATTGCGCCGGAATGGAGGCTTCCGGGGCAGGCGCTGAGCATTTCAGAACTGTTTGCGCGCCTTGCTTGACTTTCGTTAGAGTTTCCCCTAACAGAAGCCTCCTTTGCGGGCAGAAGGGCCCATGGCGGGCAGCAAGCCCTGTGTTTTTTTTGAGGACAAAGCGATGTACGCAGTCATCCGAACGGGTGGAAAACAATACCGTGTTGCAGAAGGCGCCGTCTTTCAGGTGGAGAAGCTTGAAGGCGAAGTCGGCAGTGAAGTTAGCTTCAACGAGGTGCTCATGCTCAATGACGCCTCCGGCTACCGCGTGGGCAAACCCTGCCTCGAGGGGGTGTCCGTGAAGGCCGTCATTGTGCGTCAGGACAAGGCGCCGAAGGTTTTGCATTTTCGCAAAGAGAAGGAGGGTTGGGCGCGCCGCCGAGGGCACCGTCAGCTTTTCTCTGAAATAAAAATTGTCTCCATTACCGCATAAGCTCCGGAGGAATTGTGGCACATAAAAAAGGACAAGGCTCTTCTCGCAACGGGAGAGACTCCAATGCGCAGCGCCGCGGCGTCAAAGTATACAGCGGCCAAACCGTTTCCGCAGGCTCCATTCTCGTCAGGCAGGTGGGCACCGTCATTCACCCCGGCACCAATGTAAAGCTGGGCAGGGACTTCACCCTGTTTGCAACCGTCGACGGCATTGTAAAATATGAAATGAAGAGAGACAGGAAACACGTTTCCGTCTACCCCCCAACGGCACAAGCCTGAGTTTGCGTTTGGCAGGTGTTTTGCGAAAAGGTCGGCCCTCCTCGTTTTGGAGCCGGCCTTTTGCATTGAAGAATGCTGGCATTGAAGGATGTTGCCATGAAGTTTGTTGATGAAGTGAAAGTCCGCATAAAAGCCGGCGACGGAGGAAACGGCGCTGTCGCCTTCCGCCGGGAGAAATTTGTCGAAAAAGGGGGCCCCTCCGGCGGAGACGGTGGCGACGGAGGAAGCGTCCTTTTCCGCGTGGACTCCAGAATGAGCACTCTGCTGGACTACCGCTTTTTAAGCCAGCACCAAGCCAAGTCCGGCGAGCACGGCATGGGCTCCGACTGCTATGGGAAAAAAGGCGAAACCCTCGTGTTGAAGGTGCCCTTGGGCACACTCATAAAAGACGCAGACAGCGGCGAGTTGCTGGGGGACTTGTCCTCGGAAGGGGCCGAGTTGTTGGCAGCCCAAGGCGGCAAAGGAGGGCGCGGCAACATGCATTTTGCAACCTCCACAAGGCAGACGCCGCGCTTTGCCGAGGAGGGGACACCCGGTGAAGCGCGCAACTTGCTGCTTGAGTTGAAGCTGCTTGCCGACGTCGGCATTGTGGGCTTTCCGAATGCGGGCAAAAGCCTCCTCATTTCCAAAATTTCCCGCTCCCGCCCCAAGGTGGCGGACTACCCCTTTACCACCTTGGTGCCCAACTTGGGCGTCGTCGCCTATAAGGAGCATTTGTCCTTTGTGGTGGCGGACATTCCAGGGCTTGTGGAAGGTGCCAGCGAAGGCGTAGGCCTGGGCCTGAGGTTTTTAAAGCACGTAGAGCGCTGCAAGGTGCTCATTCATTTGTTGGACGCCTCAGGTTGCTTGGAAGGCCGAAGCATGGCGGAGGACTATGCCGTGTTGTGCAAGGAGTTGAAGAAATTCAGCCCGGAGTTGGCGAAGAAGCCGCAGTTGGTGGTGGCCAACAAGCTGGACATTCCGGAGGCGAGGGAGGCTTTTGCGGCCTTTGCCAAGCAAATGAAGAAGAAGCGCAAGCAAGTGTTGCCGATGTCAGCGGCCACAGGCGAGGGCGTAGGCGAGGTGGTGGACGCCGCCGCGGAGCGCCTGTTTTCAAAACAGGTGCCTTCACCCAAGCGCACGAAAAAAGAGAGAGGGTGAGGCCGTGCGCACGGTGGATGCAAGCGCACTCTTGCTGGAGGAGCGCAAGCAGCGTATTGAGAAGGTTGTGGGACTTCGCACGCGCACATTGACAGTGGTTATAGAGGCTGTGGATGACTGGTTTAATGTCTCCGCCATTGTGCGCTCCTGCGAGGGGCTTGGGCTGCAGGAGTTGCACATTGTCCACCCGCACCCGCGCTTCCAGTTGAGTGACGCGGTGACGCAGGGCTGCCAAAAGTGGATGGATGTTTTTTGCTATGAGAGTTTTGAAGCGTGCAGGCAGGCGTTGAAGGCGCGCGGTTTTAAAATTTTGGCCTCGGCGGTTTCCGAGGAGCCGGCGCAGGCGCTTTATAACTTAAGCTTTCACGAGAAGACGGCTTTGGTTTTTGGCAATGAGCATTCTGGCATTTCCCCCCAAGCCCTCAAGGCGGCCGACGGCCAGTTTTGGATACCGATGCAGGGCTTCTCCCAAAGCCTCAATGTGTCCGCCGCCGTATGCGCAAGCCTTGTGTATGCCCTGGGCTGGCGACACCACCACCTGGGGCAGGTGGGGGACTTAAGCCCCGAGGAAAAGGCCACCCTCCGGGAGCGGTTTTCTGTCCTCTCCGTAAAGCAGCACAAGAAACTTTTTCACTCAAAGCCATAATGGAAAGGCACCTTAAAAAGCCGTGGAGACTTTATGAAGACGTTGAAGAAGGCACTGCCTCTGGGTTTGTTGGTTTGGGTTTCCGGGTTGGCGCTGGCGCAGGAGAAGCAGGAGGCAAAAGAAACGTTGGAGCAGCTGGTGGACAGAGTGCAGGCGTTTTATGAAAAAATAGAAGACTTCTCCTCCCAGTTTGAGCAGCGCTACCACTACAAAATGTTTGACAGGACACAGGTTTCCAGCGGGCGCGTCATTTTTAAAAAGCCTGCACGCATGCGTTGGGACTATGAGAAGCCGACAAAGCGCAGCTTTTTAATAACCGACAACCAGGTGCTGGCTTTGGACATGGCTGCAATGACGTTGACGAAGACGAGCATTGACACCGACAAGTTGTCCGCCGCCGTCACCTTTTTGTGGGGGAAAGGAAAGCTGAAAGAGGAATTCAACATTGCCCAGGTGGAGTGCAAAGGCTGCAAGGAAGTGCGCCTTGAGTTGGTGCCCAAAAAAGAGGAGCCGCGCTTCCAAAAACTCTTTTTGGATGTGAACCCTCGGACAGCGCAGGTGATGCAAAGCATTGTGGTAGACCCAGACGGCAGCGAAAACCAAATACGCTTCCTCAACTGGAAAGCAAACCAGGCATTAAAGCCGGAAGCCTTCAGGCTGTCCGTGCCCGACGGGATACAGTTTTTGGATATGGCAGCCCCGGCGCGCCCATGAGACACAGGCTTGCCACGTTGTGCCTATGCCTTTGTGGGCTGTATTTTTCCTGCAAGCATGTGCCCCAAGGCCAGGAGGGGGCCCTTTCCCTGGAGGGAGTGGCCGTGGAGTTATGGACAGACGGCGACATGTTGTTTGCCTGGGGCCAGGTGGAAGGACACAAGGCGCGGGTGGTGTTTTCTTCCGTGGAGTTGGGAAACACCCTGACAAAAAACAAGCATTGCGCCGTGGGGCAACGTACAGGGAAGGTTTTGGCAGCCGGAGAAGAGCGCGAGGCCCTGCGTTTGAGAAGTTGGAGTGTGGAAGGCAAAGCCTTAGGCAGCCTAGAAGTGGCCCTGGTGGAGGCGCCCCCAGCCCCCACGCCTTCAACGTGGCTTCGGCTGAGGGATGGGTTTGCAAGGGAGGGTGAGGACACCCCATGTGTTTTGGTGGTAGGCGCAAAGGAGATGGGGGCTTTGCAAATGGTGTTTGAGAAAGGGCGCCTTCAGTTTGAGGGAGCAAGCTTTGTAGCCGCAGGAGAGAGAATTCGCTTAGAGGAGCACCCGCAGTGGGGCATTCCTTTTGGGCAATGCATGGCGTTGGTGAAAGGAGAGCCGGTGCCCTTGCGCCTGGTTTTGGAGACAGGCCAGTGGCCAAGCCGTCTGCATGAGCGTTTTTGGGGAGGGCAAAGCCTTGCGGAGGAGGACTTCAGCTGGGAGGCATTGCGGCTTTCTCTGGAGACGGCGTTGCCGGCAGGAAATTTTGAAAGAGGCGGAGCCAAGCTCAACCGCTATTGGCCCTGGGCAGAAGGAAGCCTGGGCATGGGAGCGTTTGAGTGTTGCCGGTTTGTATGGTCCCCCAAAGAAGGTGCGGGAGTGGTGACCGTGTTGAATTGATTCGATTTCACAGACCGGTTTCAATTTGACATGAGCTCGACGCGGGCAACGAGCTCTCGAGGAGCAAGCTCCCTAAGAGCAAAAACATAGCCTCGCCCCCTGGAGGGGGCTGGGGGGTGAGCAACACAGTCCCCTTGGGGCGCTTGCGCCCCAACGAAGAGATCATGTCAAAGTGGAACCGGTCTAACGTTTTTTTCGGTTCTTCTTCTTGTTGGCCTTCTCTCGTTTTCGGCGCTCGAGGATGGCGTCGCGGGAGGGGCCAGAGGTTTTGTTGGGGGCCTCAGGCGCATAGCCCATGAGCCTCGCGCGCGCCAGCGCTGTGGAATTCATGGGGGCGCTGATGCCGGGTGCAATGTGTGGAGCTTCAAAAGGAGAGGGGCCCGCAGCGCCACCCATGAGGTGTTGCATTTTTTTGGCATCTCCCCCAAACAGAGAGCCTAAGTCGAGGTTTTTCATTTGAGACAACTGGCCAAGCTGTTTGAAGCCAGGCAGTCGGCCCAACAGTCCGGGGTTTTTGCCGATGCCGCCCATGACTTGCTGCATCAACTGAAACTTTTGCAGAAGCTCCAATACGGCCTGCTTTTTGTTGCCGGAGCCTTTGGCAATGCGTTGAGCTCGGCTGTCATCAATCAACGCAGGGTTTTGTCGCTCAGCCTCTGTCATAGAGTTAAACAGCACCACAATGCGCTCAAGCTCTTTCTCATCCGGGTTCATCTGCTCGGTGAGCTCTCCAAACATGGGAAACTTTTCAAGGAGACTTTTGAGGGAGCCCATTTTTCGAATGGTGCGAATTTGTTCGACAAAGTCGCGCATGTTGAACTTGCCAGAAAGAAGCTTTTGAGCATCCTCTTCGGCTTTTTGCTCATCCACAACCGCCTCAAAGTCCTTCATGAGGCCGACAATGTCGCCAAACCCGAGAATACGGCTTGCCAAACCCTCCGGACGGAATTCCTCGAGGCGGTCCATGGTTTCGCCCATGCCGAGAAATTTGATGGGCTTGCCTGTCACTTCCTTAATGGAGAGGGCGGCACCTCCGCGCGCATCACCATCCAGCTTTGTCAAAATAAATCCATCAATGGAAAGCCGTGCATCAAACTCAGCTGCCGTGCGCACCGCGTCCTGGCCAATCATCGCGTCACAGACGAGAAGAATGTTGTCAAGCGCAACGGAGGCTTTAATGGTTTCAAGCTCCTGCATCAACGTTTCGTCAATGGCCAGGCGGCCAGCCGTGTCCACAATCACCACATCCCTGTTTTCTTTTTTGGCAAAAGCCCAGGCCTTCGTTGCCAACTCAGGTGGCGCCGTGTTGGGCTCATGAAAGACAGGTACGCGGAGGCCCTCTCCGAGGATTTTGAGTTGCTCAACCGCCGCAGGCCTATAAATGTCCGCCGCCACCAACAGCGGCTTTTTGCCTTCATTCAACAAATGCCTGGCCAGCTTGCCTGCAGTGGTTGTTTTGCCGGAGCCTTGGAGCCCCACCATCATAATTCCAGAAATTTGCCCCTTGGGCTTCAAGGACAAACGCGTGTCCACAGGCCCCATCAACGCCTCCAACTCGTCATGGCAAATTTTGACGAAATGGTCCGCAGGCGTCACCTTGAGTTTTTTCCCTTGCTTGCTGGTCAACGAGAGAGGGACCACTTCTCCCACGGCTTTTTCGCGCACGCGCGCAACAAACTTTTTGACAACGTTGAAGGCAACGTCCGCTTCCAACAAGGAGATGCGTATATCCCTCAGGGACTCTTCAACCAGAGCTTCTGTTATTTCGGATTTGCCCTGAAGGCGGTTTTTGGCTGAGCGGAAACCTTTGGTGACTGTTTCAAACATGGTGAGCACAAACGATTGGTTTTAATGGGTGTTTCCTGAGGCGGCGGCTTGTCTTCCCTGGGGTGCTAGCATGGTTTTCTGCAGGCGTCTATAGCGCGCTGGCATGTTTGGGAAGAAGCAAGGGCGCATACAGCAGCAGGCGCAGGCTTAAGGCGGCCAGGCCGCAGCCGACAAAGCCCGCCACAATCCACCCGCGCAAGCGGTGCTCAAACTGAAAAAAGGCATAATAGACGTTATAAAAGGGGATCAGCAAAACCATCAGCCCCGTGCCCAAACTGCGGCCAAAGGCGTGAATGAGAATGAGGCAAAAACACAGGACGCACGCAAGCTGCAGTCCCAACAAGGCAATGTTTAAAAGCACGCGCAACAATCTGCCACGCCTACACGCGCTTGCCAATGCTTCTCGCTTAGAGGAGCTGCTTTCTTCAAATTGTGTTATGCATATTCCATGAAATGGTTGCAGCGCGCCGCACTGTGGTTGCTTTTGGGGGCTTTGCTTGGCTCTTTCTTTGTCCTTTTCCTCTACCCCTCGTATTTGTCCTATAAGCCCCCGCCGCTGTTGAGTGAAGGCATGGGCAAATGCTCTGAATGTGTGGAAATGACGAGCCTTCTCCTCATGAAAGCACAGCTTTTGGGCGCAACCATCGGCGCCTTGGCAACCGCATGCGCAGGCGAGTTGTTGCTGTGGCAACGACGCAGAAAAAACAAACCCACACCAGAGACTGCGGACGCTCCGCCGCCTTAGGCTTCCATGCACCTGTCTCCTCCTGTAGCCAATGCGCATATGGTGGCCCACTCCTTCTTTTTTTGTTGTATATATCCGCCTGTGAATGTCCGAAGGGGGAAGAGGGGCCATTTTTCCAAAAAAGCCAAGAGGCGAAGAGGTAGCAACGAGGGAGGAAGCCGTGCCGTTAAACGAGGAAGCGCAAGTGGAAGAGGCCGTCAAGTTGGGGTATGCAGTGGCCCCAAAACCTGTGGTTTGGGACAAGGCGAGGTTTGAAGGGCTGTTGCGTTTGGGGGAGTTTGCCAAAGCCTTGGCGTTGGTACGCCATATGCGCAAGCGTTGGCCCAACAACCCCAGCATTGCGCATGCGCTGGTGTTGTTGGAAAGCCATGTGGAGGGCCGCAGGGAGTTGTCGTGTGCCAACTTGCTTTTTGAGGAGGCGTGCCGGGCATTTTTGCAAGGGGAGAAAGAGGTGGCCAGGCGTATGTTTTTAACGTGCTACCAAATGCAGCCGAAGGCGTGGCTTATGCGGTTTAATTTAAGTCGCCTGGGCATAGCGCAAAATAGGGAGTTGTGTGACGCGGAATTGTTGAAGGTGGCCTGAAGTACAAAAGGGGGAAGCATGTACGAGAGGAAGTTGAAGGACATGGCACAGGAGGTGCCACAGCTTGGCTTTGGTTTTGTATTTGCCATGCCAGAAGGGCTTATTGTGGACGTATGGGCCTTGCCGGAGAGAGAGGCGGCTTTAGACGGTTTGGCAAAAGCCCTGGTGGAGCTTGCCATTTGGGCCCAAATGTCCAACAGGTTTTTGGGCGCTCAGCCGTCCATGTTGTTGCTGGACGGGGGAATGCGCCTGTGTGGCAGCGAAATAGACGAGCGTCGTTTTTTAATGCTGGGCTTTGTAGCGCAGGCCCCCTGGGGGTTGGTGCGCCGCCACACCCAGCGCATGGCACATAATATAGGCAGCAAGCCAAGCAGCTCCCCCTAAGCTGCTTGGCTTGCGTCCACTCCGTTGCTTGCGTCCGCTGAGTTTAAGGACAGGAGACGTTCTCGTTTTTGGGCGTGCCCCGGTTGTTGTTTTTGCCTTCCGGGCACGTGTCATAAGGAGAGGTGCTGGTGGGCACATAACACCACGCCTGGGTGTGAGGGTCCCTTTGGTAGCTGCGTCCTGTTTGGACAGTTGGGTAGCTGACGCTGTCCAAAAGGTTGTCCTCAACGGAGAGGGTGAGGCTTAGGGGGTTGGCCACCGTTGCATTGTTGGGCAAAAGGAGCGTCTGCAGCCAATCCACCTTGGGAAGGCAGCCATTGGTTTCTGGCTCAGCAGAGCGCGCCAGCAACACATATTCACCCGCTTTAACAGGAATGCAGTTTTCGGAGACAATTTTTTGAGAGGCGCTGCGCGTTGCCAAAACAAGGTTGTTCAAATCCACCTCCGCCAGCGCCCAAAGCTCCACCCATTCGGCATCTCTGTCCTCCAAGTCTCTTGGGTTCATCATCAACTCGTTGAGAAGGAGTTGGCCTGGCTGTGGCACGCGAATGTGGCGCGCTGCGCCGTTTTCGAGACAAGTCCCCTCCTGCGGTTCGCCTGGGTTGTCAGGGTCGCCAGGGTTGTCGGGGTTTCCAGGGTTGTCAGGGTCGTCAGGCTTTCTTGCAGTGTCTTTTTTGCACGCGGCGTTGGGTTTTTGAGGAGAGCCAAAATTCTCACCGTCATAGCGGGTGTCTGTCTCGGCAAAACACCACAGGGCTTCCTCTTTGACGCATTTTTGAGAGTCCACATGCATGCAATGCCTGGAGAGGGAGCGCCCGGTTTTGGTCGAGGAATAATGCATGCTGTCAATGAGGGCGCCGCCTATTTTGCGAAGGCCCACAGTGGCGCTGGTGTTGGGCAGTGCACCCAGGGCCCTGTCATAGCCAATGTCAACATGTGGAGGGAGCATTCCGGAATGGTTGTCGCCCAATGTCAAATAGGCCCCCGGAAGCATTTCTAGGGAGGGCAAGGCAAAACGCTTTTCTTTGCCCGTGGTGTCGGGAGTGACGAAAAGCTCCAACCCCTCCAGAGAGAGGGGGGTGTCCGTCGGGTTGTGAATTTCAATCCATTCCTTTTCCGTGTCAACGCCCTGAGGGTCCGCCATCACTTCCACAATTAACAACGCTCCTTCTTCAATGGTTGAAGGGCTTCCTTTGGCACCGTTGCCACCCTGGCCGCCCTCGTCGTCCTGGGTACCGCAAGCCCAAAAAATGCAAGCAACAACAACACACCACCATCCTCTTCTTTGTTTCATGTCGACTCCTTCTGGTTGGGGGAAACTAAAACCGGTAATTCACTTCCAAATTCATGTGCCCGTCATTGCGCTCTCCGGTGTGTTTTCCGAAGGCGCGTCCCAATGCCCAGGAAAAGTGGGCATCCAAATGTTTGGCAAGAGAGGTACGCACAACAAACCTAAGCCACACCAAGTGCCCAAAGCGCTGCACCTCCCCCATGTCCTCCTGCCGCCACAAAAGCCACAGCCCAGGTGAAAGCCACCGCCAGGCGTTGCAGCGGAGCTCCGCTTCGGCTTCCATGCCGTTGCGCCACAGGCCTGGGTTGGAGGCGAAGCGTTTGTGGAGGCTGCCTACCCTCAGGAGGAGGGGGAAATGTTTGTGGGGCAAAGCCTTCACCCCCAAGGAGGCGCGCAGGGACTGACACAGGCTTCCGGAGGCGCTGTCCACAGACGCTTCACAGAGGGCCTGGCTTTTTGCAAAGAGGTTGCGCTTGGAAGAGGTGAAGAGGACAAAAGGCCTTAAGGGTTTGAAGGCCTGCCACTCGAAGCGGGCGCGGGACTCCATGTGGAAGGTGCCGCCCGGGGTAGCTTTATAGCCCTGGAGGGTTTGCCACAGGTTGGTGGAGGCATGGAAAAGCAGCATAGAGAGTTTCCACTGCGTATGCACAAAGGCCCCCAACTCATTGCTGGCGCGCGCGCCCAAATACTCGTCCGGGGCGGAGCGCGGCCTTGCCATGGGGTTTTTGAAGGTGGGCGAAAGCCAACGCAACTCCAAGCCGGAGTGTTGGGGCTGCGTTTCATTTTCAACGCGCAGCACCGTGGCAAAACCGCCGCCGCGCTCCTCGTCAAAGCTGCGGCTTAACTCAGCAGCCAAAAGCCAGGCAGCCAGGTGGGCTTTGGCATGCATGCCCAAGGCGCCAAACGCGCCATTCAGCTGGGGAGCCCAGGGTTGGAAGCGAAGCCAAAGAGGCTGAAGGCGAAAGCGGTTGTCCGCGAGGTAGCCTATTATGCCGAAGGAGAAGTGCGCCGAGTGCATGTGCAAAGCGCTGCCCAAAAGGCGCTCCTCCAGCACATTGGCCAAGGTGGAGTAGGTATGGCGCAAAGGCTCCTTCCCCGTCACAAAAACGGGAGGGGCGGAGCAACCCTCCTGAGGGTTTGCGCAAGCCTCAGGGTTGAAAAAAGCATATTGGTAAATGTCTCTGTGTTGCCAAGAGGCAAACAGCATTCCCTCCAACTCCCAGGCGGTGGCCAACGGCCAGGCGGCGGAGAGGGCCAGGCCGCGAAAGCCTTCGCTGACGTTGAAGTCCGGTGTCACATATATTTGCTCGCTTTGCTTGCAGCCGCTGCCAAGGCTTAGAGGACACTTGCGCTTGTTTTCGCGCCGCATCCACATGCGCTCCCCCAAGTCCACGCCATGAGGCCGCTGTTGGAAGCTGTTGCTTAACGTCAACCGCTCTCCAAAGCCCAGGCGAAAGCTTCCCAAAGTCAGCTGCATGTTTCGCCACTGGGCCTTGGCAAAAGCGGAAGGGAGCCGCAGGCGGGGGCCTTCTGAGTCGGCACTCAACTGGAGGGTGTGCGGGTCCACCCGGAGGTTTTGGGGAAACAGGCGCGTCAAGTGGAGGGTAGCTCCAGCGCGAATGCCCAGGCTGGAGTCCATGCGCAGCCTCAACAAGGCCGGAGGCCAGCGCTCATCCGTCCAGGTGCCCGCTGTCCTGAGTTGGGCATGGCCGCTCAGTTTGTGTGTTGGCTCCATGTTGCCCATGTCGCCCATGCCGCCCATGTCGCCCATGTCGCCGTGGGGTGTGCGTACAAAAGGGCGAAGCTCCGCGGCCTGCTCTTGGCTGACAAGCCCCCAGCGGAGCCATTCGTCCACGCCTCCGAGGTGGCCGTATGTTTCGCGGTGTGCAAGCAAGGCGTCCACCTCGCCGTGCAGCAGGCCCGGCAACTCCAACAACTCTGCCCGGCTGGCCCTCTCGGGGAAGACGCCTTCATGCCAAAGCCGCAGCAGCGCCGCCAGGCTTTCTTCGGAAAGCTCCCCGCGCTCTGCAAGGGCCAGCAAGTCCTCCTCGGAGCGAATGTCTCCCAGAGGCACTTCATAGAGGGCGGACAAGCCGCCGCCCAACAACATACTGCTTGCAACTACCCAACCCGCCCATGCCACGCGGACCTCCTCCAGCTCTAAGGTTTGGACTTCCTTCCACCCCGCAACTGCCCCCTAGAGCTTCAAGGCGACAGCACATGCCTTTGAAGGTAATTCCTTAGCTATACGAAAAGGCCTGAAAAATCAACCCTTCCAGGTAGAAATGGGGGAAAGCAACTTTCAGTCCGGCTTTTCTTTGGCTCCCCGGGAGAGCAGGCCAAAGGGTGCCCTTTCTAAACGTAAACCACTCCTGGCCGCATGGAGAGGGCCTGGCTGCCCCAAGGCCGCCAAGCTTGCCTTGCCCAAGGCCGCTGCTTTGAGGCAGGCTTTCCCCATGCCCAGGGAGTTTGAAAAAATAAAGCGCTTCGTCTCCATGTTTTCTGCCCCGCCAAGCCCCGAGGGCCCCGGGGACGACGCCTGTGTATTGCCGGTGAGGCGGGGGAAGTTGTGCATGACGACGGACGCTGCGGTTGAAGGGGTACATTTTAGCCACCAGCATTTCTCCCTGGCGGAGGTAGGGCACAAAGCCTTGGCCATGAACCTCTCGGACTTGGCGGCCATGGGGGCGGCGCCGGATTTTTGGCTGTGTGCTTTGGGGCTGCCCCCTGGGTTTTGCGGGCGGAAGCTCCAAGCCTTGGCGCGCGGAATGTTGCCCCTGGCCCAGCGCTACGGGCTTCGGTTGGTGGGCGGCAACATAACGGCTTCACCGGTGCTCAGCCTGACGTTAACTTTGGGCGGCTGGGCTTCCAAGCCTTTGCTGCGCTCTGGCGCCAAGCCCGGCGACAAACTCTATGTGGTTGGCACCCTGGGCGAGGCCGCCGCCGGGCTTTGGGCCATGCAGCGGGCCTTGCATTCCCCACGGCGTTTTCTGGACGCCCAGCGCCGCCCCTCCCCCTGGGTGGAAGCCGCCCTGGTTGCCGCCCCCTACGCCCATGCCGCCGTGGACGTCTCCGACGGCTTCCTCCAGGACTTGGGGCACATGTGCGCCGCCTCTGGCCTGGGGGCCCACCTCCAAAGCGCCGCCTTGCCCCTTTCCGCGCAGCTTCAACGCCACTTCCCCAAGCAGGCTTTGTCCTTTGCACTGCGGGGCGGAGAGGACTATGCACTGCTTTTGGCCGTGGCCCCCTCCAAGGCCCCGCTTGTGGAACGCGAGTTTACAACCCGGTGTTGGCCATTGCGTTGTGTTGGAAGCTTTGTAGACTCGCCGGGCATAGGGTTGGACGGGCGGCGTGTTTCTTGCCGAGGCTACCAGCACGGATAGAGGTTATGCCTCGTCACCTCCATGTCTACGGAGTTGCTTCATGTCCATTCGCGTCTTATTTGTCGAAGTCGATCTCATTATGGCGGAGCTGCTGTCTCGATGGGTGAAACAGCGAGGCATGGAGGTGGTCGCCTGTGTCCATACAGAAGAGGAGGCCTTGAAAGCCTGCGAAACCCATCAACCTCATTTGGTATGTATTGCACTGAAAGTGTTGCCGACTTCTGCCTTGGAGTTGATGCAGAAGATGCAGGCCCAAAACCCCGCTGTGCAGATGATTGTCAGCAGTTTTTGGGCTTTAAGGGAGGAAGTCAAAGAGGCCAAACTCTGGGGAGCCAAGGCGGGCTTTCCAAGGCCCCCAAGTCCAGAGGAGTTTCAATATGCACTGGAGGCGTGTGAAGGGCTGAGGGCTTGAAGCCTAAGCTTTGGTTTTTTATTTAAACCTTGCGCCAAAAGGTGGCATAGTCCTCTTTGATTGAAACCCACCTCTTACCCATTCTCACTGGGACGATATACTTTATTGCAGCAATGGAAATCCGATGATTGGGGGATTGAGTTTTTGGCGCGCCAAGAGGGCCTGGCTGGCTGCTCCAAACTCGTCTTCCTCAAAACACTCGAAAAATCTGTCGCGACGGACCCCACCTTCGTCGAGTTGTTCCTCAATGAAGCCCGCATTGCTGCTCGACTCTCCCACCCCAACATTGTCCAAATTTATGAGCTGGGGGAGGTGAAAGGGGAATACTTCATCGCCATGGAGCATGTACACGGCCACCACCTGGGCACCGTGCTCGAAAGCATGCGCGTCAAGTCCCAGTTGTTTTTGCCCGTGCTGGCTGCCCAACTGTGCACACAGGTACTCCGCGCTCTTCGCTATGCGCATACGCTGGAAGATGAACAGGGCCGCCCGCTGCATTTGGTGCACAAAAACATATGTCCCTCCAATGTGCTGCTGGGCTTTAGCGGCGCAGTCAAAATTTGCAACTTCGGCATTCCTTTCTGGAAAGCCGGCAACAAACGCACCCTCTATGTGGCGCCAGAGCAGTATGCGGGCGGGAAGATTGATGCGCGCGTCGACGTCTACGCCGTCGGTGTGCTGCTGGCCAAACTGCTGCTTGGAAAATTTCCACGCCATTGCAGCAGTGGGCAGCAACTGGTCAAAGAGGTTTTCCAATGCACAGGTGTGCCCTTTGCGCTTGCAGACATTGTCAATTGCGCTGTTGCTTCCAACCAGGACGAGCGCTTTGAGTCCGCACGCGAAATGGGTTTGGCCCTGGAGCACTATATTGAGGCCGCAGGCGCTTCACAAATTACCGTAGAGTTGTCCAATTTCCTGCAGCAATTGTTTGGAAACAACACCTCCTCCCCCTGGCTTTCTTATGAGGTGGGCTTTTTAGACAACCCTGCACAGGGGCCTGCCACTGTCTCCCCTGTTTCTGCTGTCTCTCCTGTTTCTGCTGTCTCCGCTGTCTCTCCTGTCTCCGCTGGCGGTGTTGTGGCTTCGCCTTTGCTGGCTTTTCCAGCCCTGGAAGAGGCCCCGGAAGGAGCCAAAAAATTTCCAGGGGAGGTTTTTCAAATGCAAGAGACGCTGTGGGAGATGTTTCCTAAGCGCTACAAATACAGCTTGGGCATTTTGTTGGTGTTGGTGAGTTTGGTGGGCATTGTCGCCTGGCTGCTTCAAGCTTAGGGATAGACAGACTTTTTCAACAGCGCTTTGCCAGGCGAGCCCTCAGGAGATAGAAGGGGCGAATGATTTCAGCACTTGTCAATACAACGGTTTCGTTTGATCGCTTTTGGCGCTGGGTGACAGAGCACCCGCATTGCGTCTTGCGTGTGGGCTGCGGGGAATGCGCCTTGTTCGATCATGAAAGCTTCCATTGGGGTTTTTCAGAAGAAGAAGGGCAGGCTCTCGTGCAAGTGTTTTTTGGCAAGCAACCCGTAGGGGAAATGCTGATTGAGCGCAGCGAGGTGGTTTGTGTACAAGCTTCCATAGACTCCGAAGAGGCCGACAAGGGCCTTTGGCTGTTTGAAATAATGGCCGGCAGCAAAGAGGAGCCTTTTGTGGCATGGCATTTTTTAATGGCGCACAATATGGAGCACACGCACAAACACGCCATATTGAAGCATTGAGTTTGAAGGGCAAAAGCACGCGCCGCTTTGGCACGGTGCTGTGCTAAGCCTGTGCCCAGTCGGCGGCATGGGGCGGCATGAGGGCGGCACTTTTAAACGAGGACAACACAACCACTCGAGACGCCATGTCGGAAAGCAAAGCGAACAACAAAGAAGACTTGTGGAGAATGCTCGGTTGGATGTGGGCCTTTTTGTGCCTTTTGCTGGTCAGCATGGGCGCATGGCTGGCCCTCTCATGGGCGCCTCCCGAGAAATATATGGGGGAGGTGCAACGCATTATGTACGTGCATGTCCCGTTTGTACAAGTTGCCCTGCTGATGGTGGTGGCCAACTTTGTCTGCTGCCTGGGCTACCTTTTTTCCCAGAGGTGGCTTTTTGACGCTTTGGCCCAGGCCACGGTGGAGATGGCTTTGCTTTTTGGCAGCGTAGGGGTGGTGCTCGGCGCCGTATGGGGCAAGCCCACCTGGGGGGTTTTTTGGACGTGGGACCCGAGGCTAACGGCCTCGGCGGTGTTGTTGATTGTGTATTATGGCTATTGGGCCCTCAGAAAATTCACCGAGGAGCCGGAGCGACGCGCGCGCTGGAGTGCGGTGGTGGGCATATTGGCGGCCGTCAACGCCCCCATCGTCTACTTCTCTGTCCACTGGTGGAACTCCTTGCACCAGCAGGCCACCACCCGCGTAGACATTGATGGCGCCATGCGCTTTGTCTGGCACTACAACAGTGTGGCCTTCTTATGCACCGCCGCCTTTTTTGTCACCTTGCGCACGCAGCTTGCCTTGCGACAAAGGAGCCGGGAAATAGCCCCGCCGCCGCCGGCACCCGCCCTCAACTCAAACCAGGAGGCCCCATGAGTGGAATGCCAGAATGCTGGAATGCCCTGTTGTTGGCCGCCTTCTCCTCCCTCCCGGAGGAGGCATTTTCAGGCCGCGTCGAAGGAGGCTGGGGCTATATTGGGTTTTGCTACGCCCTGGCCTGGGCCTCCTTGCTGGCTTATGCCCTCTATTTGTTTTTCCTTCGCAAACAACTCCAGGCTTTGCCGCCCGAAGCTTTGCCGCCCAAAGACGTGCCGCCCCCAAACGTGCCACCTGAAAGAGGGCCCAAGCCTTCTTCTCCTCCCACCTTATGAGGGTGACGAATGCTCTTTAACCAAGGCAGCAGAGTTTGTGTGTTGTTGAGTGTTTTGCTGGCGCTGGCCTGCGCCCCCCGCCGGGTGCCGCCCTCGGAAGGGGTGCCACAGGAAGTGCCGCCCCCCCAGTTGCTTGAAGAGGCGCCACAAGAGCCCAAGGCCGAGCGGCCCTTGCACCCCAAGCTTCGCCTTCGCGCCGTAGGCGACGTCATGTTGGGGACGGACTTTCCCGAGGGCTATTTGCCTCCGGACGACGCCAACATTCTCGAGGGGGTGAAAGGCTTACTCCAAGACGCGGATGTGACTTTTGTCAACCTGGAGGGCCCTATATGCGACGGCGGAGAGGCCACCAAGTGCGGCCCTGTCCCCACGGGGCGCTGCTATGCCTTCCGCACCCCGGGGCGCTACCTGCCCTATTTGAAAGAGGCCGGCGTTGACATGGCCTCCACCGCCAACAACCACTCCGGGGACTTTGGCGAAGTGTGCACCCGCCAAACCGAAGCCTTCCTGGACTCGGCGGGCATTGCCTGGTCCGGCGCCCCCGGCAGCATTGCTTTTGTGGAGCGCCATGGGCGGCGCGTCGCCATGGTGGCCTTCCACACCTCCCCGCGTACCAACCATTTGAACAATTTGCCCGAGGCCCTGGCACTGTTGGCCAAAGCGAAGAAGGAGGCCCACTGGACAATGGTCTCCTTCCACGGCGGGGCAGAAGGCGCCTTCGCGACGAGGGTGCCACACGGCAGAGAAATGTTTTTGAATGAGGACAGAGGCAACCTGCGCCTTTTTGCACGCAGCATGGTGGAGGCAGGGGCCGACGTTGTCATCGGCCACGGCCCGCATGTGCTGCGCGGCATAGAGTTGTGGAAGGGCAAACTCATTGCCTACTCCCTGGGGAATTTCGCTACCTATGGGCGGTTTCGGCTGACAGGCCCCCTGGGCATAGGCGCCATATTGGAGGTGGTTTTGGACGAGGAAGGCAACTTCGTCGACGGCCAGGTTTTTTCCACCCAGCAAGTCGGCAAAGGCATTGTGGTGCCCGACAAGCAAGGCCAGGCCTTGCTGGCTTTGAGGGAGTTGTCCTCTTTGGACTTTCCAAAAACAGGCATTGGCGTTGGGTTGGATGGCAGGCTTTTCAAAGAGCCTATACAAGCCTTGCCGCTCATGAGGTTGTGTGCGGAATTTTGGGCCTGCGGCTTTCCCGAAGGTTGTGTGGCGCCAACATGCGTCGTCACAGAGCATTTGGAGCCCGAGGCAGCCCCCGCCCCCGCCCCCGCCCAGGCGGCCCCCAAGCGCGCTGCCCCCAGGCGCGTTGCCCCCAAGCGCTAGGGTGCCCTCTGCAGAGGGCTTTTGCCTCTCTTCTCTCTCCTCTCTGGCCAAAGGGTGTTAAAAACGGGCCCCAAACGCCTATGGCCAAATTGCACAACCCTCTTGCTGTTGTTTTGTTTCTCGTCGTCACCGTGGGTGGCAGCTGGTGTGTCATCCAACGTGGAAAATTGGCAAGGCAGCAAAAAAGCCTGGCTGAAGCAACAGCACTCTACGTACCGCCGTTGGCAGAGCCCATGGCCCAAACCGCATTGCCATGGCCTTTTGCGTTTGAGGCCCTCCCGCAGAAGCTGCGTTGGCGCCGCATTGTCAACGAGGCAGGGCCGAAGAAGGCTTTCTCGCAGCTGTGTTTTTGGGCGGATTTTTCGCCGGAGGACTATGCGCTTTTGAAAAAGCCCTGGGGCCTGGAAGAGGGCGGAAGGCAACAGGGCCTCTTTGTGGATGGGTTTTTGCCAGCCTGGTTTTTGGAGGAGTTATGCAAGGAGGCCTTGCTATGCCCCGGGAAGGAGGGGGCCCTCACCCTGAAGCCCTCGGAGGTATTTGAGGCACCTCGGGGGCGCCACCTTCTCTATACGGTCCCTCGCCTTCAAGGCCTTTTTGGCTGCGTAGAAGAGGGTTAAAGGTTGCCAGCCTTCCCCGAGAGGCTTATGTGTGAGGCATATGAAAAGCCAGGAGAAGGCAGCCAGCAGTCCAGAAAAGTCAAAGGCCTCAAGGTGGGTCATCGCTGTGGGCCTGGTGTTTGTCGTGGGAATGTTTGTCGCTTCAGCAACACCTTTTGGCTTGGCTGTGTGGCTGGGCACTCCGGAAGAAGAGTTGCAAAAAATGGCTGCGCACGTTCAGCAGGCGCCGTTGCACCGCGAAGCAGGCGCCCTGGCGGGCATATTTCGCATACCGGTTGCTCCGCAAGAAATGTATTGGCGCGAAGTCAGCATGCGAAGGCCTTTGCGAAGTGCTGACAGCGCAGACAAAGCGCTTTGGGCGGTGCTCCACTATGACGAGGTGGGCTTTGAAGCTTTGCGTGCCCCATTGCCGGAAGGAGAGCTGGCCAACTTCAAAGTTTTTTTGCCATGGCTTTTGGCGGACATGGAAAAAAACATGCGCCTTAAGCTTTCTGGAGAGGTGGAAATGCGGAAGTTGCCTTCGGAGTTGTTTGCAAGCGAGGCTGTGCCGCCCAATTCGCTGGGTGCCTATCTCATTCCTTCACAGCAAAGCCTCTTGTTGATGCGCTTTGGCGCTGCTGAGTTTCTTGTCAAGTAGGCCAGTAGCCGCCATTTTCTTTCAATTTCTTTCTTTCAATTTCTTTCTTTATGGAGAATGCGCGCATAGGTTTGTGCCTATGAAACAAAGGAAGCCTGAGCCTTCAGGGCAAGCCCCCCATGGCTTGCGGTTGATGATGGGCGAGGGGAAGAAGCAGCCTGAGGCGCTGAATTCTCGAGATGCGGTGGCACGCGTCCTCATAGAGGCGGGGGCGGATTTGTTGCTTCGCCGCATCAGCGTAGAGCGCGCAGAGCATATTGAGCGCTGCGTTAACCGCGTCCTTTATTTGTTCGATCTCACCGAGGAGCAACCCAGTCAGCTGGCGGCCTTGCAGGCGCACCTGGAGGAGCTCGAGTTGTTGATGCAAGAAAGCCGAGGAAGAAGGCGGCCTGCTTTTCGCAGGAAGGGCCGTTGGCCCCCTTGAGGGAGCTGCCAAGGGAGCGCAACAACCCAACCACGCATGTGGACCGGCGTTCTTTTGGGGGAAGCCGTGGCAGAGAGTTGGACTTACATGGCCATAGCGCCTAAAAGGAGCCTATGCGGCATAAGGCAGCTGTGTTTGCGTGGCTCTTCGCTTGTGTAACCTGGGCCCAGGAAGTGGCCGTACTGGAGTTTCAGGCAGACTTCCAAATGCGTTTGAGGGAACAAATTGAGGACGCGGTTTTGGAATATACAACGCTCAGGCCCATGCCTTTGCAAACGTATAAGAATGAGGCCTTGCGCCTTGGCATTGCGCATGCACAAACAACAGCCGGGTTTTCGCAGGCGGCCGCGCATTTGAAAGGAGTGGTTGTCGCCGTTGGGGGCAAGGTGGAAGGCCAGGAGGTTGAAATATTCATTTGGGACAGAGCGGGTGTACAGCTTTGGAGCCGCCGCCTGCCTCTGGTGCAAGGCTTGTTGACGAAGGAGCTTTCGCAGCGCCTGGCCAATGCGATTGCTGCTGCCGTTGGAGTACAAACCGAAGCTCCCCAAGAAGCGCCCGACACCCAAGCCGTTGAGCCTTTGCCAAGGCCCTCGCCGCCCCTTTCGCCTGCGCACACAGCCGAGTTGCCTGCAGCAGAAGGCGAGGGCAAAGAAGAAGGAGCTCCAGGGCCTCCCCCTGAGGACTTAAGGCCGCAGACTTCGTTTTTGCAGATTTCTTTGCAGGGCACCTCTACCTGGCGCTCGCTGTGCATACGCCCTGGGAGGGATGATTGCCTCGCGTTTGAGAAATGGCCTGAGGGAGCCCCCCAGGGGAACCAGGACTTTTCTTCCGGGGCCTATGCGGGGGCCTTCTTCCAGGCGGCTTATTTCCCCCTGGTTTTGTGGACGCCGTCTCTATGGCAGGGGGTGGGCTTGCGTTTGGAGGCAGGCTATGGGCGAGCCAAGAGGGGTTTTGTGGATGCGGGCCCTTCTTCTCAGGCGGCGACGTTGACGATGCAGGAAGCCCATTGGGCCATTGAAGCTTTATACCGTCATTTTTTCCTCACCCCCTCCACACATGGCATGGGCTTGCAGGCTTCGGCGAGCCTTGGCTATGCGGGGAAGGCCTTTTCCAGCAAGAATGCATGGGATGGCAACCTGCTGACTCCTGACATACGCCGCCACTCCATGAGTGTGGGCTTGGAGACGGAGCTGTCTTTGTCCTTCATCCGCTTCAGTTTGTATGGCAGCGTGTTTGTGCAACCCAAGCCCGGCAGCGCGGTGTTTCAGGAATATGGAAACGTCCGCAGCCAAGGCTACAAAGTAGGAGGAGCCGTGTCCGGAGTGCTGTATGGCCCCTTGGGCTACAAGGTGGACATGTCCTGGAATTTTTTCAAAGACAGCTTTGCCGACAAACGCTGGCCGGAAGGTGGCCTCCTTCGAGAAACCTACCTCGCATTGAGGGGCGGCCTCCTCCTCGAGTTTTGACAAACACCCCTTTGGGGCACCAGGTTCAGCTCCTAGACTGTTTGGATTCTACAGACCGGTTTCAATTTGGCATGAGGTCGAGGCGGGCGAGGATTTCGCGATGGGAGCGCACTCAAGTGCGTGACCTGAGCGAAACCAGAGCCCAACGAAGAGATCATGCCAAAGTGGAAGCGGTCTAAAGTTGGATGAGGCCTTTGCGTAGGCCCTCTGTGACAGCCTCCACGCGGTTAGCAACGTCGAGTTTCCGGTAAATATGCTCAAGGTGTGTCCGAATGGTGGCTTTGGACAAATGAAGGAGCTTGGCTGCCTCTGCATTGGAGACGCCTTTGGCAATTAACAAAAGAATTTCCTGCTCCCTTTGTGTCAGCGTGGGTTTGTTGGCTTCTTCAAGTTTTTCTGAAGAGCCGCTGTGAAAATGACGCAGCAATTTGCGTGCGAGGTTGGGTTGAATGATGCTGCCTCCGGCATGTACCTCATAAATGGCATTCAAAAGCTTTGTCGTCCCCGAGGCTTTCAGGAGGTAGCCGGAGGCCCCCGCTTTAATGGCTTCCAGCACTTTTTCTTCATTGTCAAAGACGGTGAAGATGAGGACTTCAGCACTGGGGCAGGTGGTTTTTATCTCCCGGGTGACAGCGATGCCGTCCATACGTGGAAGCTCCAAATCCAACAAGACGACGTCCGGTTTGAGCTCAGGAATGTCCACAACGGCGGACTCTCCGGAGAGGGCGGTGCCGACCAGTTGAATGTTGCCGGAGGTTTCGAGGATTTTGAGCAAAGACTTGAGGATTTGGATTTGGTCTTCAACAATATAGACGCTGATGGTTTTGGAAGAGGCATTCATGGTGTTGGACCCGCAAGCAAAGTTTATGAGGAGAGAGGGACAGTGAATGAAATGTGGGTTCCATTTTCAAAAGAGGAGCGGATGTCAAAGCTGCCGCCCAGGTTGAGCGCACGCTCTTTGAGGTGGATGAGCCCATAATGTCCAGGCGTGGGTTTGGAAGGCTCAAACCCTTTGCCGTTGTCGCTGACTGTTAAAGACACGCTGTTGTCGATGAAGAGCAACTCAACAACCACAGCTTGTGCCTGAGCGTGTTTGGCGACGTTGGTGAGGGACTCTTGGAGAGCACGAAAGAGTGCAAGTTGTGTGGAAGAAGAGAGTGGTTTTTCCAGGCCAGTTTTTTTGAATTGAATGTCCAAGCGGGAGCGCTCTGCGAAGGCTTGTGCATAGTCGCCCAGGCTTTGTGTCAAGTCAAAATCCCCCCGCATCATTTTGACGCTGCGGCGCAACTCCTCCATGGAGTCCTCCGCTGTGGATTTGAGCTCCCCAATTTCGTTTAACAGCTTTTCTTCCTTTGTCAGCTGCAACAAATATTCGCTTTGAAAAATGAGCGAGCTGAGTGTGGCGCCCAAGCCGTCGTGAATTTCTCGAGCAAGGCGATGGCGCTCTTCGGCAAGTGCATGTTTTTGGATGTTGTCCTGAAGCTCCACAATGGCCTTGTGTGCAAGTATTTCTCTGCTGTTGAGGTAGACAAGGACATAGAGGATGGCGAAGTTTAATGCGAGGTACCAAAAGAGGGTCAGCAAGTCGACAGCGGCAATTCCATGTTGAAGCAATTGGTCCAAACGCAAGGTGATGAGCAAAACCAGCAGCGGGGGCAAAATGGAAATGGGTTTAGGGAAGAGGAGGACAAAAAACATGGTAAACAAAAGCTGCGTCGCCAGCAGCGGGTTTTCCAGGCCGCCTTTCTCGGACTGAAAAATGAGCAAAACCATAAAGAGAAGGTCCAAGCACAAAGAGACATAAGTGGCCACGCGGCCTGCCACAGGGCGGTGCAAAACCGTATAATTCGCCAGGCTATAAAGCCACATGCCCACATAAATGCCCACGGCAACGGGGCTGGAGAGTTTGAAATAATGGTTCCACGCAGGGAGGATGAACATGAGGAACACCATTCCCAGAAACAAAAGGCGCGCGAAGAACAAAGCCCTGGCCCTGGAGATGAAGCGCTCATTGTGCCAGCTGTCCGAAATTTCCTGCGAGGAAGGAAAGGGGTTAAGCTTCCATTTCTGGAAGGCATTCAAAAGACTTTGAGAGAGAGCAGCCATTGTTTCCGTGCCGGTTTTGAGAGGGGCCATGTTTTTTTGTTTATACGTCGGCTTGTGTTGAAAGAGGATGGCCCATGAAAAAAAGAATTTCAGCCATGGTGGTTGGCGTAGGAGGCATTGGGTGCCCAGCCCTTCTCTCATTGGCCCAGTCCGGTGTCCGCAGCATTTGCATGGTGGATGATGATTGTGTGGAAGCCTCCAACTTGCCAAGGCAACTTTGGCATTGGCCCGAGGACTTGGGAAAGCCCAAAGTGGATTCGGCTTATGAAAAGCTAAGCAAACTGTTTCCAAAGGTTTTGTTTGAGCCGTTGTTTTTGAGGGTGGAAGAGAAGAATGCGGCCAAGCTTTTTTCCACGAAGGACGTTGTTATTGATGCGACGGACTCCCCGGACAGCAAGCTGCTGTTTTCAGACATAGCCGCACGCCATGAGTGCCTGCTGGTGTCCACCGGCGTCGCCGGGTGGAAGGGGCAAGCCATGCGCATTGCACCCGGGGGCCCATGCCTGCGGTGTGCTTTCCCCGGGGGGATGCAAGGGGCCACACCTCCAAGCCAGTTGGGTGTTTTGGGCCCCCTGGCGGGGGTGTTGGGTTTTTGGGCGGCCGCCTTGGTACATGCGCCAGCAGCCCCGGCAGGAGAGGCGGCCATGCATTGGATAGACGCACGCCATTGGCGAACGGGGGTTTTGCGCATAGAGAAAGACGGACAATGCCTCTGCAACGAAAAAGCCTAAGCCCCCTGGTGCCCCTGCGCTATGCACGCCAGCATGCGCTGGAAGGTGTTGGTGAAGCCGGACAAAAGCTTTTTGAGGAGACAGAGGTGGTATGCGAAGGAGAAGGCCTGGCCTTGCAAACAGCCGCCGCCTATTTAGAGGCCGCAGGTTTTTATTTGCCCCCGCGCACAACACACGCATACCCCGGGTTTAGGCCCTTCGCATGGCAGAAGCAGACAGGCAGCGAGTGCTTGTCCGCTGCGGCTTTGGGCTGCCACCAGCGTGGTTGTTTGGGCCAACTGCCATGCACCTGCGCGGACGGGGTTGACTTTTGGGTACTCCTGGGTTGCTTCCAAGGAGCCCCCGGCTTTCTCTTCGCACGCGGCCAGGACAAGCAGCCATGGCTGAATGTGCAGCTGGAGGCACTTGGAGGGCAGCCTCTGGAGGCGGCCCCTGCCCCGGCGCATTTGCTGGTAGCGGCCTGGGCGGCCTTGGCATTTGAGAAGCTTGCCCTGGGGCTTTTGCCGGAGGCCGGAGGAGGCAGCGTAGGCCCCTGGGGGGAGGCAAAGTTGTGGGAGGCGCCTTGAGGGGAGCCACCGTGGAAGTCCCCGGAAGCGGGGCGGCCCTGGAGGGTTTGTTAAAGCACATGGAGGCGGCCTGGCCATACGAGGCATGTGGTGCTTTGTTTGTTTCCCTGTCCGGCCAGTGGACATGGCAGCCCATAGAGAATGTGGCCAGCTGCCCTCGCCAGGCTTTTGTTTTTGCAGAGGGCTGGTTAGGCATATTGCGCAAGGAGGAGGGGCAGCATAGGCGGCTGGCCTGTTTGGTACACTCCCACCCAGGCGGGGAGGCGACTTTGTCCGCGGCAGACATTCAAAGCCTGGCACCCGGAGGGAGGTGGCTTTGGCCCGAAGTGATGCAGATGGTGGTGGCCGTGGAAAAGGAAGGCTGGAAGGCGCTGTCCTGGTTTAAACCGAGGGGCGCAGGCTTTGAGTGCTTGGGGAGCTTCAAGCGTGCTTGTTTTGAGGCTCGAAAAAAAGAAAAGTTTCAGCTATAAGCGCCCCACACGGTTTTTATTCCCTTCTTTCCACAGGAGACATATGACGCAACAGAACGGCTTTGCAATTTGGTTGACGGGTATGTCATGCAGCGGCAAATCAACCATCGCCAAATATATTGCAGCACGCTTGCGGCAGATTCACCGCCGCGTTGAGATTTTAGATGAGAATGAGTTGAATGTTTTGTTTCCAGAACAAAGCGATGGCTTTGAGGGTCGTGCCGCTGTAGTCCGACGCCTGGGCTACCTTGCGGAGATGTTGACGCGAAACCAAATTGCCACCTTGGTGGCCGCTGTCAGCCCCTCGAAGAGTTTGCGGGAAGAGGCGCGCCGCACGGTGGTGCGTTTTGTCGAAGTGTTTGTGGATTGCCCAACGGAAGTGCTGATTCAGCGAGACACCACGGGCCGCTACAAAAAGGCATTGTCCGGCGAAATTCCAAACTTTGTAGGCGTTACAGAGCCCTATGAGCCGCCAACCTCACCGGAGGTGTTGATACACTCCGACGAGGAAACCATTGAAGGCGGCGCACAAAAAGTTTTGCAGGCGCTTTTTGACTTGGGCGTGCTGAGTGCTTCCGAGATGGAGACGATTGAAGCTTCACGCGTACAAATGGAGTTGCTGGAGAAACCCAAAAAGGAGCCTCTGGTTTCCAAAAAGCGACAAAAGCCTCCTGTGAAACCCTCCAAGCCCGCCCGCGTTGCTGCTGACAAGCCTGCCGCCAAAGCAAGCAAGTCCCCCGCCGCCAAGCCCGCCAACAAACCAGCCAGCAAACCCGTCAGCAAGCCGACAAGCAAACCGGCCAACAAGCCGGCCAGCAAACCGGTGAATAAGCCGGCAGGCAAGCTGGCGAACAAGTCGGCGAAGAAGAAGCCGGCGGTGACGGCGGCGCGGAAGAAGAGGTAAGGCCCCCGCCATGTGGCACCTTGTGGAAAGTCCGTTGCTGAAGGCGCGGATGCAAGAGGCTTGTGAGAAATTGAAGTCCTTTTCGTCTGCGCTGGTTGCGCTTTCCGGAGGCGTAGACTCCGGGCTTGTACTGAAGTTGGCCGTGGAGGCCTTAGGCACCCAGCATGTGGTGGCGGCCACAGCGCGCTCTGTGTTTTTTACGCAGGAGGAAATGGAAAGTGCGGCAGCGGTTGCCAAGCAGTTGGGGGTGAGGCACTTCTGGCTGGACATGCACCCGCTGGAGGATGCTGACATCGCCCAAAACAGCGCAGAGCGTTGTTATTTTTGCAAGCGCCGTTTGGTATTGGCGCTGGCAGCGTTGAAGGCGCAGTTGTCCTTGGAGGTTATTTTGGACGGCAGCAATGCGGATGACTTATGGGAGCATCGCCCGGGGCGGCGCGCCTTGAGAGAAGGCAACGTCTATTCCGTCTTGGCGGAGGCGGGTTTTGGCAAGCAAGAGGTACGCGCCGGCGCTCGGCAGGCAGGGTTGCCCAATTGGGACAGGCCGCAAGCTGCATGTCTGGCCACGCGCATTCCCCAGGGGGAAGCATTGAAGGCTTCCAGCTTGGAGCGCGTCAACTGCGCAGAAGCGGCTTTGAGGCAGTTGGGCTTGAGGGTGTTTCGCGTACGCCACCACGGCCACCTGGCTCGCCTTGAAATAGAACCCGAGGCCTTTGCACGGCTGGCAAATGCAGAATTCCGAGCACAATGCATTCAAGCGGTGCGACAAGCAGGCTACCTTCATGTGACGGTAGACCTCGAGCTGAAAAGTCAGAGAGTTTGACAGCCTGCGTGGATGTGCGACCATATGCTACATGGAGCCAGCCAAAGAACGTTTGTTGTCCGTTGTTTTCCGTTTGAATGAAGCCAAACTGCGTTCCCTGAAGCAGCTTGCGCAGAGGACGCGCATACGCCAAAGCGAGTATTTGCGAGAGGCCATTGCTGACTTATTGAGCAAGTATGCCCATCAGTTTCGGAGTTAACAGTAGCCGAAGGTACAAAGGGGTGTGTCCCGTGAGGTACAGGTGTCAGAGAAATATGATAAGCATATTGTTTCGAGAGGTTGCTTCAGCGATGATGGCCAAGCCATAAGGCAACAGCTTTGGAGGTTTTGAAAGGCATGGCGCATTGGTTGTTTCGTCAAGGTGAGTTGATTTTAGGTCCCTTGGACCAAGAGCAGTTGGAGCAGAAGATTTTAGATGGAGAACTGGGGGAGGACACAGAAGCCAGAGAGTTAGAAGATGAGGTTTTTCGGCCGCTTCGGGAGATAGAGGCTTTGGCGGTGGCTTTGGCCAAGGCCAAGGCGAAGCGGCGAGTAGACGAGCTTTCAGAGAAGCGGGCTTTGGCCAAACGGAAGCGGCTTTTGAAGACGTTTGCTGCGGTGCTGTCTCTGGTGGTGTTGGGCTCCATAGCGGCCACGGTTGCAGGGAAGGAATGGGCGCGCAAGAGGCCTGTCGTGCCGACAGACAGTTTGGCTTTTGCAGGGTTTAGTGCTGAGGTGCCCGTCATTCGTCGCGCCCCCCGAGACTCCTCGGGGAGCACAACCTTGCTTTCCTATAAAGACAGCAAGCCGGTTTCTCCCGGGACTGCGCGGCCTTCAGAAAAGGGGGGCCGCGGAAGCACTTGGGTGGATGACGTCACTCCCAACATTCAATGGAATCAGAGCAACATCAAACAAGTCATGAATTCAAACAAGCACCGGCTGCTCAGTTGTTTGCAGGACAATGTCAGGATAGCGCATGGTTGGAGTCGAGGTGAGAGTGTGACCATCCCCTTTGAGTTTACCATTGCAAACAACGGTCAAGTGAACAAGCTTTGGGTTTCCCACCCCCGTTATAAAGGGAAAGAGCTGGAGTCTTGCCTGTTGCAGGAAATGGAGAAGTGGCCTTTTGCCTCCTATGAGGGAGACCAGGCGGTGGTAGCATGGTCCATCTCCTGGAAAGTGATCGGCTGAGGAGAGGCGTTACATTTCTTGGAATTGCTTTTGAAATGAGCGATGGTTTGGGGCAGGGTTGTCCATAAAGAGCGCAGGCAGCCGTGTGCCTGAGGGTTTTCAGAGGATGAGGAAATTCAGGTGAAACAGGGTGAGCAACACAATGGTTTGTCATGCTCCTTTTGTGGGAAGCCGCAAAAGGAGGTGCGCAAGCTGATTGCGGGCCCCACGGTATACATTTGCGATGAATGCATTCGCTTGTGCGATGATATTCTTGGAGAGGGCCAGGAAGACGGCTTGGCCTCTCCTATGCCTTTGCCCACGCCTTTGGAGATTAAACATTTTTTAGACGGCTATGTTGTCGGCCAGGAGCATGCCAAGAAGGTGTTGTCGGTTGCTGTCTACAACCATTACAAGCGCGTCTACGCGCAAAAGCCGACCAAGTCTCGTGGCGCCCAAGGGAAAAACGAAGAGCTTGAGCTTTCAAAGTCAAATGTTTTGTTGTTGGGCCCCACAGGCTCCGGGAAGACTTTGCTTGCGCAGTCTCTGGCCAAGTTGCTGAAGGTACCCTTCACCATTGCGGATGCAACCAGTTTGACAGAGGCCGGCTATGTGGGGGAGGACGTTGAAAACATCATCCAAAACTTGCTCCAAAATGCGGAATACGACATAGAGCGCGCCTCCAAGGGCATCGTCTTCATTGATGAGATAGACAAAACCGCCCGCAAGACGGACACGCCCTCTCCTTCGAGGGATGTGGGCGGAGAAGGCGTCCAGCAGGCCCTGTTAAAAATGATTGAAGGGACACGCGCCAATGTCACCCCCAAGGGTGCCAAGAAATATGGCCAGCACGAGTCCTTGCAGGTGAACACCAAGGACATTTTGTTTATTTGCGGTGGGGCTTTCAATGGTTTGGAGCTGATCATCCAACAGCGGGTAGGAGAAAAAGGTTTGGGTTTTGGTGCACAGCTGAAGGGGGCGAATGAGCGCAACACGGGGGAGTTGTTGCGACTGGTGGAGCCCATGGACTTCATCCGCTTTGGGATGATTCCTGAATTCATCGGCCGCTTGCCCATTGTGGCGACGCTGGATAATTTGAGTGAGGCGGATTTGGTAACCATTCTGACGCAGCCGAAGAATGCGCTGATTAAGCAATACCAATGGCTGTTTGGCTTGGAGAAGGTAGAGTTAATATTTACCCCTGAAGCCCTCAAAGCCATTGCGCAGGAGGCGATGCGCCGCAACACAGGCGCTCGAGGGTTGCGCTCCATTCTGGAGGAGCTGATGCTGGATTTGATGTATGACATTCCCTGCCGCAAGGGCATTGTGTCATGCAAATTGACAGAAGAGGTGGTTTTGCGAAAGGCGGAGGCCCAGTTGCAGTTTGCCTCGGAAAAGCGCTCAGCCTAAATTCAACTCTTTCCGGAGCCGCGTCGTCAGCTTGAAATAAGCGTCCCGGGAGAAGCGTTGGTTGAGGATGTGAAAGTCTTTCTTGCTCAGGCCGACGCAGCCAAAGCAATAGTTGCATTCCGTGAGGTTTCGACTCAGGACGAGATAGGCGCTGTTGCTGCAGCCTTCGGATTGGATGCAATAGGCGCAGTGGGACATGGAGATGCAGTCCGTGCAATGCACAGAGTTGTTGCATAGCTTGCAGCGGGTGCAGTGTGTGCAGCGGTAGCAGTCTTCACACTGGCTGCAGAACATGCAATGCGCACAGCGGACGCATTCTTCGCAAGCATAGCTGATGGGGTTTCCGGGGGCTGATGCGAACCTCTGCGTCAGACGGTTCAGTTGCTCCAGAAATCCTCTTCGGTCAATGTGTGCGATGAATTCAGCGTCCATATGAATATGCAATAGCGAGGCTTGGGTTGAGGGCACTTTTCAGGTGTTCGTCCTCATTTTCGTACTAAGTTTTAAGGGTACAAGCAAACAGACAAGTTTAAATGTTGTTTTGAGTTTTCTACAAAGGCTTGTGCAAGGGACTTGACATTTGTAGCTTTGCTCAACTAAGCAACTCCCTCCCAGTGGAATGGCACCTGCTTTCCGGTGCCCAGAACGGAGTTTGAAGAAATGTCGCACAGGACGTACAGCGCCAAGCCCAAAGACATCCAGCGCTCTTGGTTTTTGGTGAATGTGGAAGACAAAATTCTCGGTCGTGTTGCAAGTCAGATAGCGAGCATTCTGAAGGGCAAGCACAAGGCGATGTATACACCTTCCATGGACACCGGCGATCATGTCATCGTCATCAACGCGGCGAAGGTGCGTGTCACCGGAAGAAAAGAGTCCAACAAGCTTTATTATCGACACCCCAATGCCGGTTTCCCAGGTGGCCTCAAGGTGACCACCTATGCCAAACTGCAGGAGCGTCACCCTGAGGACATTGTGCTCAACGCCGTTCGGCGGATGTTGCCACGCAACGCGCTTGGGCGGCAGATGATGACCAAGCTCCGCGTCTATGCGGCAGCAGAGCATCCTCATGTGGCGCAGCAACCCCAAAGTTTGGACCTGAAGGTTTAATTTTTTTGAAAGACGTCACCATGTCAAACGCAACATCTTTTTATGGAACAGGCCGTCGCAAAGAATCCACCGCGAGGGTGGTGATTCAACCCGGGACAGGAGAGGTGGAAATTAATGGCCGCTCCTTAGATAAGTATTTTAGCCGGGAAACCTCAAAAATGATTTTGCAGCAACCGCTGCAGCTTTTGGAGCAGCTCGGGAAGATAGATATGAAGGTCAACGTCAGAGGCGGTGGCCTGTCCGGGCAGGCAGGGGCCATTCGCCATGGGCTGGCGAGGGCATTGTGCAAACTCAACCCGGAGTTTCGGCTTTCATTGAAAAGAGCCGGCTTCCTGACCAGAGATGCGCGCGCAGTTGAGCGCAAAAAATACGGACGGCCCGGAGCCCGAAAGCGCTTCCAATTCTCCAAGCGCTAGACCGCTTCCTCTCCACGCCCCTGACCGCCCTTCCTGGGCGGTTTGGGTGTGTTAGCCCTCTTCTTTGGGGCCTATGTGCAAGGCTTTGGACAAAAGCTTTTGTTTGCGCAAAGGGCCCATTATTTTTTTGGCCTCCAAAAAATCCAAGAATGCACTCAACTCCGCTTCCTCTAGGGCAGGAGACTGCTCATAGAGTGCCTCAATGTGTTTTTCAGAAGGCACCTCGAGTCCTTCCTCGAAAAACGTATGAAAAAAGGCATTGAAAGCGTTGAGGGCCGAAGCGGACATTGTGTTGGCATGCTTTTGAAAATCCAACCGTAGCTGTTCAAGCTTGTCTTCAGAAAGGGAGGCCAAAGCGGCAAGGGTGTGGAGGGATTCCAAAACAAAGGCAGCGTCAAACTCCGAAAAGTCATGCTCGCTTTCAAAGGCTTCTTCAAACAGGCATGACAAGAAGAGAGACTCCATTTGCTCCGGTGTCGCCCCTTCTGCGAGGAGTGCTGACTCTGCTTCCGAAAAGGCAGGAAGGAACAGGGCCTCTTGTTGGAGGTGCACCAGTGCAGCCTTGAGGGAGAGCCAAAACAAAGCGCGCTGTACCCCTTCAGGTTTGTTGTTTTTGGATTGCACAATAAGCGTGGCCAACTCCGGTCTGCTTTTGGCCGCTTCGGCAAAACAGAGCTCCTCCGAGTCGACGCTCATACCTTTCTGAAGGAGAAGCAGTGTTTTTTTGGAGGAAGAAAAAGACAAGAAGCGCGCAGTTATTGGGTGCATAGCAGCCCTTTCTATGAAGGCAAGTCCCCACGTGTCAGCTTGCATAAACTGGCCTAAATTTCAAACCCAAAGTATATTGCATGCGTTTGGAGGAGCCCCCTCAAAGCTGTGGTTGAAGCATTTGCCAAAGGAGATAAGGTTGCGCACGTTATGAAAAAAGGTTGGTTATGCATTTGGCTGTGTTTTGCTTGCGCGACGACTTCGGAGAACGCCTCGCTGACTTATGCGAATGAGGCCCTGGAAAATTTCAGGCGGGCGGAGGCGGCCTATGCGAAGAAGGACTGGGTGACGGCCCAGCGTTATTATGAGCGGGTTGTCACCAAATTCCCCTATTCAGAAGTGGCGGCAACCTCGGAGTTGCGCCTGGCGGATGTGGACTATGCGAGGGCGGACTCCGTGTCAGCGAGAATTCGCTATGAGGACTTTGTAAAAAGCCAACCCACCCACCCCAAAGCGGACTGGGCGAAATTCCGTATAGCGCTCACCTTTTTTGAAGAAATGCCCTCCCAACTTTTTTTGCTTCCGCCTGCACATGAGAAAGACCAGACGGCCATTCGCGCGGCCCACTCTGCGCTTTTGGCATTTTTGAGGGAATACCCCAACTCGGAGCATGCCACGCAAGCCCGTGAGTTGTTGAAGAAAACCAGCAAGCGCCTGGCGCAGCACGAGTTGTATGTCGCCGGGTTTTATGCAAAGCGAAAATATTGGACTGCCGTTATTGCTCGGCTTGAAAACATTGCGAGGGACTATAAGGACGTGGGTTTTGAGCGCGATGTTTTTATGGGCCTCTACCAGGCCCACCATGCGCAAGGCAACCTGCCGGCCGCCCAGGAGAGTTTAGAGCGTTTAATACAAGCCCAGCCCACTTCAAGTGCCGCAAAGGAAGCCTGGGCTTTGCTTGAGCGCCTTAAGAAAACCAAGGAGGCTCATGTTGAAGAGGCGCAGCCTTCGTCGCCCGAGGAAGCTGTAGACTGAGTACAGCATGGGGAAACAAAACACTCTGAGAATGCTTTGTGGTGCACTGGCTTTGCTGGGGGCATGTGCTTTATGGAAAAACCCCGAAACCGAAGTGTTAAGCCAACTCAAGGCCTGTGAAAAGAATACCTCTCGGACATGGAGCCTTGGGGAAGGAGACAAGCAAAAGCTGTTTCGAGTGGAGAGGATGTTGTTTCAGCGCTTGACGGTGGTGTTAGAGGAGGACAGGAGGCGGGCCCATGTGGTTGGCACCTTGGATTTGGATGGGGCGTGGACATTCCAGGAGGCTGCTTCGCAGGCAGAAAAAGAGCACTACATTCGTTCTTTAGGGTTTGAACGCGTGGAATTCGTGTATGAAGGTAGGAGATGGAAGGCCGCCCAGGGTTGCTTTCCGCAGCTTGAGGCGGTGTTGTTGTTGTTGAGTGAGCAGGAGGCGCTCAACACACGGGGATGGAACATACGCTTAGAGCGAGAAGAGGTGCGTATCAGCCAGGAGTTGGAAGAAGCGCTGCAAGAAGGGGGCAATTGGCGTTCATATTCTTTAAGAAGAGGAACAGATGGCAAGCTTCGCAACGTGGATGCACAATGAGGTTGTTTTATGAATGAAACGGTTTGGCAACAGGTGGCTCTGGGGAAGGGTTTTTTTGAAAAGAGCCAATATTATGAAGCCGAAGACTGCCTGAAAAAGGTGGTGAAAGCCGGGGGGCGCTATGCGGATGTTTTTTGCATGCTGGGCATTGCGGCCCATGAGCGTCAAGCGCTGGAGGAAGCCAAGGAATTTTTTGAGGCAGCCGTTGAGCTTAACGCCAATTATGTGGACGCGTGGCTGGGGCTGTCGCTGACTTTGGTGGAGATGGGCCTTTATGAGCAGGCGCGCACGGCACAAGAGAAAGCCAGGCATGTGCGCCTGAGCTCTCCTGGAGAAATGGACGCCTACCTCAAACAAAAAATAGCCAACCGCTATTCAGAAATTGGCGAAATTTTGACTTCCTCGGGCTGGCCTGCGAAAGCTATTGCAGAATATCAACGAGCACTGGACTTATGTCCTGAGTTTGTGGACATTCGTTTGAAGTTGGCCAATGCTTATATGGACGGAGGGAATTTAGAGATGGCTTTGGAGCAACTGCGTCATATTTTGCACAGTCAACCGGACTACCTGCCGGGGAGGGTGCGCTATGGTTTGGCTTTATATTCGCTTGGCCGCACGGAGGAGGCAAAGGTGGCATGGGAATATGTGCTCCAAAAAAACCCAGAGCATCGCGTTGCAAAAATGTATATGAACTTGATTGAGGCGCGCTAGGGGGAAACGTGTTCCTGTTTTGCTCGGCCTTGGAGGCGTTGACTTGAATTCTCATGCTGGAGGCAATTATGCCCTCAAATTTATTTCGGGGAAATACACGGGAGGAGAATTCCCCATACGCCCCGCGCAACCGGTGCTGATTGGCCGTGCGAGCGAATTGGAGATTGTGCTTGTTGAGGATATGGTTTCGCGCAAGCACGCCAAAATTACACTTTCGGATGGCAAAATTCTTTTGGAGGATTTGGGCTCCACCAATGGCACCTATGTGAATGGTGAAAAGGTGCAGGCGGCCATTTTGCGGGAAGGAGACCGAATTCTCATAGGCACTTCCATTTTCAAAGTGGCGCGGATGAGTCAGGAGCCGGTGGTGGACAATGCGGAGGCCAAAGCGCAGCTGGCGAAGGCGGCAGCTGTGAATTCTGCTCGCATTACCAAAACGGGGATTATGGGGAAGCTGGAAGAGGTGTCTTTGCCGGATTTGCTCCAGCTGTTTCACAGCTCGAAGAAAACAGGTGTGTTGGTGGTGCGCAGCCACAGGGAAGGGCGCGTTTATATGCGTCAGGGGCATGTCTACCATGCCGCCATTGTAGGGCACCCCGGCATTTCTCCTCGAAAAAGTTTTGCGCGGATGGTGACATGGCTTGAAGGGGATTTTGAGTTGCTGGGGGCAGAAGAGACACAGTTTCCGAACGAGCTGGAAGAGACCATAGAATCGCTTCTCATGGAGTCTTTTCGTCAACATGACGAGTTTCGCCGCCTCGACGACGGGACGTTGCCTCCCTTGTTGAGCGTGCTGAGCATTTCCCGGCCACTGGGGCCTCCTTTGCATGTACTCAACAAGGAGTTGTTGGATGCCTTTCAGCTCATTTATAACCACGGTGTCTTCCAGTTGGTTTTGGACCACTCCGAAGAAGAGGACACCCGCTGCGCGCAGTCTGTCCTCGAGTTGATTCGCCGTGGCTATGTCTCCCTCTCTTGAGGGATGGCCGACACGGGTTAAACCAAGCCGCCATTATTCAACATCAAGGCATGCTAAAGTTTTTGCATAGCGAAAATGTTTCCCGCTATGAGGGGGCCATGCGCTCTATTCAACGAAATTTGCTTTCAATGCGTCCAGTCCGAATTGTTCCCAACGTTTCTTTGCATGCAGAAGGCTCCGTCCAAGTGGAGTTTGGCAATACGCAAGTGCGGGTGACGTGCTCCGTGGAGGAGCGAGTGCCCGCGCACGTTATGGGCAGCGGCTTAGGCTGGGTAACAGCCGAATATGGAATGTTGCCTCGCGCAACGCAAGAGCGCACGCAGCGCGAAGCGGCCAAAGGGAAACAGTCCGGCAGGACGCTGGAAATTCAGCGGTTGATTGGCCGCAGCTTGCGTGCGTGCGTGGACTTGAAAGCCCTGGGCAGCAGGACACTCACTTTGGATTGTGATGTGATTCAAGCGGATGGTGGGACGAGAACGGCCTCCATTACAGGTGCCTATGTGGCGATGGCATTGGCCATGCGGAAAATGAAAAGTGACGGGCGGTTGTTGGCCATGCCCAAGCTGGTACCCTTGGCGGCGGTTTCCGTAGGCATTTGCAAAGGACACGTTGTGGTGGACCTCGACTATACGGAGGACTCCACCGCCGAAGTGGACATGAATTTGGTAGCCCTGGAAGGGCGGAAGCTGGTGGAGCTGCAGGGGACAGCGGAGAAAGGGAGTTTCAGCCAGGCCACATTGAATGAAATGCTGGAAGCAGGGTTTGTGGCCATAGAGGAGCTCATTCAACTGCAAAAGAAAGCCTTGGAGGGATGAAGCTTCTGCTGGCCAGCCAAAACGAGGGGAAGCTTCGAGAGTTTGCCGCGTTGTTTGAGGGCGTCGCCACGGTGCTGATGCCTTCGGCGCTGGGGCTTTGCCTGGAGGTGGAAGAGTCAGGCGCCACCTTTGCCGAAAACGCCGAGCGAAAAGCGCGTGCTTTCGCTCAAGCCTCAAAGCTGCCAAGCTTGGCGGACGACTCCGGTTTATGTGTGGACGCGCTGCAAGGCGCCCCCGGCGTACATTCTGCCCGCTATGCTTCAAGCGACACCCAGCGCATAGCGCGGCTTTTGGAGGCGCTCAAAGAGGTTGCGGAGGCGGAGCGGGCCGCGCATTTTGCATGTGTCCTGTGTTTGGCATTCCCCGACGGGAGGGCCTTTTTCTCCAGAGGGGAGTGCCACGGAAAAATTGCCCATGCCCCCCGCGGCCCCCACGGTTTTGGGTATGACCCGATTTTTGAGCTCCCCTGCGGCAAAACCCTGGCCGAGTTGACGCGCGAGGAGAAGGCGCTAGTTTCTCACCGCGGAAATGCGGCCCGGCAGATGCGCGCGCAGCTGGAGGCATTGGGGGGGCGGTGAGCCTTCGTCAGCTTTGTTAAAAAGGCTGACCCTTAGAGGCATACGACTTGAGCCAATTGTCCAAGTCTTGGCTGAGGGCTTTGCAACTCCTCGGAGAGCCACTGCTGGTGCGGGTTCTGTGTTGGTACTCCTTGAAGTCGCCGTGAATGTCCATTCGGACGTCCAGTTCATGCTTCCAGAGCTGGAAGAGTTGCTGAGTGTATACACTGAGCTTTCGTTCCATAACCGCTGTCCAAAAGCTTGCAGGCATTGTGCAGTCTATGGGTTGCATGTGCATTTTTGAGTGCTGTGGGCTCGAAAGGGGCTGCAGTTTCAAGCGGGGGGAATCCACCTCAGCTTCCATCAACGTAGTTGACAGCCTCGCTTCTTTGTCGGGCACACTCTTCTGAGGCTCAAGCTCGATGGCTGCAACAGAGCCCTCGTTATTTATAGGCTCAACGTGTGCCAAGTTGTCCTTGCGCGGCTCGTCCTTGTTGGGCTCAAAATAAACCATTGCCACAGACACACCGAGGACTGCGACAAGCACACCCATCGCTGTGAGGATGGCTTTCCAAGGTCGCCTTGGGGGTTCCAGAAGAGGCGGCAACTTGTCCGTCTGCTCCCGGATGAGGCCGAGAATCCTCTTCCGCTGAGACAAGGCAATGTCATTGTTCCACGCACTAAGAATTTCAGGGACGTATTGAAAGGCTCCCACTGCAGGGAGGATGGGGTGAATCTTTTTGTTCAGCCCACCTTTTTTGCAAAGCTCCGAAGTGAGAAGGCCGCCCTCGAAGGCGACGCCCACGCCGCCGCCTTTTTTCTCGAAACCCTCTTTGAATTTTTTCCCGCAAATGCACAACACAATGTCGGCCGCTTCAATGCTCTGCTGCATCCACGAATACCAGCCTTGCAGCGGTGCCTTGTAGGGGAAGAGATGGTCAGAGATGACTTCAATCCCTTCTTGCCCTTTAAGCCACCGCACCAACTCCCCCACTTCGGCGCGGGTGCTGTCTTTGCGGGCATAGCTGATGAATACTTTTCGTTTGGGCACCATGTGGTGTTTTCGCACCCCCTGTGTCTTCGATAGCATCGCATAAAAGAAACCACCTTGTCACGGCAGCAAGAGCGCGCTGCCCATTTCGAGCAGTAGGGGTTG